>CACRXA010000001.1_pt1 | contig 263229 bp, 222 predicted proteins | sample 5377051 | NCBI WGS metagenome assembly CACRXA01 (sample SAMEA6061847, study PRJEB28556) | metagenome | reverse complement strand
CCGAGACGTGTTCTGCGGATCCACAAAAATCACCGGAACCCCGTAAAACCTCGCCTTGTGAACCAGGATCCGATGGAAAGTCATAATGCTCCAGAAGTTGAGCAAACGCTGCCGCATCCTCCTGGACTTCCCCTTCCCGATCCGCTCCTTCATCCCCTTCAGATCCTCCAGCACCAGAGCCGCTTTCATCCCGATGGCCCACGCGATCAGCGCCAGGGCCAGATGATGCCAGAAGTTCTCCGTCTTCTCCCGGCGGATCCGGCCGTGCTTGGAGGCGATCTTCTTTTTGGCCTTCGGATTCTGCTTCCCTCTTGTCCCTTTGATCTCGCGCCGCAGATGATCCCGGTTGACCTTCCCCACATACCGGATGTCGATCTCCCGGATCTCACCGGTGGAGGTCACGAAGGCCGTCAGATTCCCCTCGTTGCTGTCGATCCCGATCACCCCCTCCGGCTCATAGGGGATGGGATCGGGGAACTTGAGGGGGATGGAGAGGGAATGGGCCGTGAGCGTCGGCTCCCCCATCTTCGCCCGCCCCGCCTTCCACTCGTCCAGCAGCCGGCGATACTTGTGATGAGGGCGGAAGGTGAGGACGATGGGCTCCGGATCCCGGGGGGAGACCGGAATCGTGACGGTCAGGAGCTCGCCATCCCATTCGATCCTCACCGTCTGCCGGACCAGATAGATCGAGGGGTGCCGGATCTCCGGCCGGTCCGCCCGGGTCTTCCCTCTCCGCTGCCGGTTCCGGAAGCCGTGGGCGATCCGGGCGCCGGATCGGATCGCCCCGTAGATGAGTTGGGAATGGAGGTGAGGATACCTCTCCCGCAGGGAGGGGTAGAGGGCTTGGATGATCGTGAAGGTGGCGGTTTTGCCGTTTTCCAGGGCGTAGTCGACGGCCTGCCGCTGGATGTCGGCGCAGGCCTCCATCAGGGCGCGGATTTTGGGATGCTCCTCGAATCGGAATCGCAGGCAGACCGTCGGCATCGTCGCCGCCTCCATCCATGATGATAGCCCCGTCCACCGCGCGAGGAGAAGGATGCATCCAACTGCGATTATAACGGAAGCGCCCCGCCCAGCCTGCAGCATCTCACAAGGCTAGCCCCCTCCCCTCGAATTTTGCGCGCAGGAAGCGCTCTCCGAGCACAACCCGCAACACGCAACATATGGGGTCTTTGACGAAATCCCGGGAACCCCCATAGAATTAATGACTGGCGTGCATGAGGAATTCCCTGGCGGAGGTGCATCCTTGCCGAACACGCGTTCAGCCCTCAAGGAGCTGCGGAAAGCGGAGCGCCGGCGGCAGCGCAACCGGGCCATCCGCACCCGGGTGCGGACGTTCGTGAAATACGCGCGTCAGGCCATCGCCCAGGCCAACCTGGAGGCCGCGCAGAAGGCGATCCGGGAGGCCTATCGGGAGCTGGACCGGGCGGCCCGCAAGGGGGTGATCCATCGCAACACCGCGGCCCGCCTGAAGTCCCGGCTGATGCAACAGTTCAACCAGACCTTCGGCGGCGCTGCTCAGGCGGCCGCATAAGGGCTCATCGAAGAGAGAAGTGGGGCGAAGCAGAAGCGCAGGCCGCCTGCTTCGCCCCGCCGGCATGCCGGGCGCACGCTCGCCGGGGGAGCCAGAACCCTTGCAAAAACGCTCGCTTCCCATCCCCCCGGCCGGGAGGGGAAACGATATGGATCGCTTCTCCGGTGAAGAAGGGCTCAGCCTTCCCCAATGGCCGCTCGCCCCTGATCCGTGATCCCATACACCGGGTTCGCCAGGCTCTGACGCACCAGCCCGCGGGCGGCAAGCCCCTCCAGGATCTGGATGACCTCCTTGGGGTTCATCGTCAGATCGCGCGCGATGGTATACGGGCTGTGATACCCTCGATGGTCCCGCAGATAGGCCAGGATCTTCCGCTCCGCATCGCTCAGAGTCGTCACCGCCATCGCCCACCTCCTTTTCCGGAGCCAGGCCCTTCGCTGATCCCGGCGCATGAAAGAGGGCAACAGATCCCCCGCAGCCCACCGGATCCCTTCACGGGATCAGACCCATCCCATATTTATTGTAGATTGTAACATTCCGGGCGCTGTATTTCGACCGGAGGGCGTGGAAGCGCGGGGAACTCAGAGGATCTCGGGGGCCGGGATCCCCAGGAGCTGGAGGGCGTTGGCCAGGGTCTGGCGGGCAGCGGCCACCAGCGCCAGACGGCCTTCCCGGATGGGGGAAGGGGCGGTCAGGACCGGGCAGTCCCGATAGAATTCGTTAAACGCCCGGGCGAGATCGAAGACATAGTTGGCGATCAGAAGGGGCTTGTAGCGCTCCGCCGCTGCTTGAACTAAATCCGGGAACGCGGCGATGGCCTCGATCAGGGCCACCTCCTGGGGCTCCAGGGTCTCAAAGATGTGATCCCCATCGAGGGTCACCGGGGCTTCCGCCTTCTCCAGGATCCGGCACGCCCGGGCGTGGGCATACTGGAGATACGGCCCCGTTTGCCCTTCCAGGTTGAGGGCCGCATCCCAGTCGAAGACGATGACCTTGTTGTTGTCCACGCTGAGCATGCTGTATTTCATCACCCCCAGGGCGACGGCGCGGGCGATCTCCGCCTTTCGCTCCGGCGGCAACTCCGGGTTCTTCTCCTCCACGATCCGTCGCGCCCGCTCCCGGGCCTCCGCCGCGAAATCCTCATAGAGCACCACCGTCCCCGCGCGGGAGGACATCTTCCCGCCGGGCAGGGTGACCATCTCATAGGCCAGATGATAGCACTTGCTTGCCTGAGGGAAGCCCCACAGCTCCAGGATCTTGAAGATCTGCTTGAAATAAAGGGACTGGCGGACGTCGACCACGTAGATGGAGCGATCGATGCGATATTGCTCGAACTTGCGCTTGGCCAGAGCGAGGTCTTTGGTGGAATAGAGCGTGGTGCCATCGCTGCGCAGGATCACCAGGGTGCGATACTCCTCTTTCCCTTCCTGTCCCAGGAGCCGGTCGATCTCCACCACCACCGGGCCGTGGGGGCGCAGATCGGTGGCGATGCCACGGGCGATCAGCTCCTCCACGATGCGCTTGCCCTCCTCCTCAACCTCGCTCTCGAAGAACCAGACGTCGAAGGTGATCCCCAGCTCCTCATAGATCCGCTGGAACTCCTCCAGGCTCCACTCTCGGGTCCGCCGCCACAGCTCGAGGAGCTCTGGATCCCGGGCCTCCCAGCGAGCGTAGAGGGCCCGCAGCTCTTTCTCGTAATTCCACTCTTCGGGACGATGGCCGATCTCCCGATAGCGGGCCTGGAGCCACGCCACCGCCTGCCGGTCCGCCTCGCCGCCCTTCCCCCGCCGGACCCGGGCCTTCTCCTCCAGCTCGCTCAACCACCGACCCATCGCCTCCCAGAGGGACCACAGCCAGTCCTTATCCGCCACGGCGTCGAGGTCCGGCAGCTCCCCCATCGCCATCGCCCGGATGAGAACCGCTGCGTCCTTCTGGCCGACGGGGCCGGAGGCGGCATGGGCCGCCATGGCCTCGGAGAGGCGGGTCAGCAGGAAATCCCGCACCCAGGGCGTGACGCCTTCCTCCCGGAAAGCCGTCAACAGAAAGCGCACCACCTCCCGACGGTAGGCGTCGGCTTCCTCCAGGCGGGCCTCGGCCTCCGCATAGACCTGGCCCAGCCAAGCGCCCCGCCGCTCCGCCGGCTCCTCCCCCCGGTGAAAACGCAGATAGCCCCACAGGCACTTGATCACATGGGCGCCGATGTCCCCCGGATAGGTCGCCCGGATCACCTCGAAGCCGGCGAAATCCAGGATGCGGGAGAGCGCATCGCCCAGCACCGCGTTGCGCAGATGGCCGATGTGGAAAGCCTTGTGGGTGTTGGGCTGGGAGAACTCCACCATCACCCGCTCCCCCTTCGGAGCCCCCCGGCCGTAGTCCGGCCCCTCCCGGAGGACGGTCTCGATGACCGAGCGGGCGACCTGGGAAGGGTTGAAATAGAGGTTGAGATAACCCCGCACCGCCTCCACCCGCTGGAAGCGGGGATCCGCGCGAAGGGTCTCCCGCAGCTGCTCCGCCAGACGCTCGGCGATCTCCTGAGCCCGGGCGGGGACGTTCAGGTCCGGCCGGCTCTTCTTCTCCTGAGCGGCCAGCTGCATCGCCAGGGGGGTCGCCATTCCCCAGGTGTAATCAAAGGGGAGATCCCGCCACTCGATCCCTGAAGGCTCCGGGAGACCCAGGATCCGCAGGGCGCGGCGGACCTGCTCGGAAGCCCACTCCCGATACGCGGAGAGGATCATCGCGCCGGATCCTCCTGAGGTTCCGTATAAACCAACAGAGGCCGCCTTCGGCGGCCCCTGTGGGAACCCATGGCGCGCCCGGCAGGATTTGAACCTGCGACCTTTGCCTCCGCAGGGCAACGCTCTATCCAGGCTGAGCTACGGGCGCACCTGCTGTCCTCATTTTAACACAATCCCCCTGCCTTGACAAGAGCATTGCGTCGGACGAGCCCCGCTCCTCTCACGGCTGGTGCGGGTTGAAGGTCCGGATGAAGGCGATGATGTCCGCCAGATCCTGATCCGTCAGGGCCGGGTTGCCCCCCTTCGGCGGCATATCCACCCCCGTCGTGTTCGCCGGATCCGTCGCCGGCCGCCCCTTCTTGATAAACTCCAAAAGCTGAACGTCCGTCTGCTGCCGCACGAAGGCGCTGGTCGTCAGATCCTTCCCCAGCCCCGGCAGCCCCTTGGCGTCCGGCCCGTGGCACGAAGCGCAGGTGCCCAAAAACAGCTCCTTCCCCTTCTCCGCATCCCCCTTCAGGGCCACCGCCGCCGGCGTGGGGTTCGTCGCCGGAGCAGAGATGGGGGCGCTTCCCTCCGTCGGCGCAGCGGGAGCGGATCCCCGAGGCTGCGGCATCGGATAGAAGATCACAGCCAGGACGACGAGCAAAGCCAGCCCGCTGATCACAAAGGGCCAGGGGCCGATGCGCTGGGAAGGAGCGGCCGGCGCAGCGGGAGCCTCTCCGACAGGGGCCACCGCCGGACGAGCGGGGGCGGGCGCCTGCCCATAAGCCGCCTGCACCTCCCGGGTCAGCCAGGGCAAGAGGAGCGCCAGGATCCCCGCCAGCACCAGCGTCGCACTCAGGACGCCGCCGATGAGCAAAAGCAACGAAATAGGTGAAAGGCCAGGCATCGATCCCACCTCGATTGGAAATGATGCCTTCGATGCGCGATCCGGCGCCTCGTTCGGATCTCCCTCGAAACACCGCCGCGGCTTAACGATCCCCTCGAATTCTATGGGAAGCCCCTCTCCTCGTCAACCTGTGCCGCGCACTTTTTGGGGATACGGCTCCAGATTCCACCGCCCAAATTCCCCGGAGCCGGGGCTCTTTCGCGAAGCCGGGAACCGCTGGGGGCCTCAGGAGCGGCGAAGCGAGAGGGCGCGGGGCTGCGCCTCGCGGTCCGGCTCCGGGGACGGGCGCAGGAACCGATGGGCCAGGTTCAGGGTCAGCAGCCAAGCCAGTGTGGACTCAGCGCCCTGATGGACGCTGACCTCGGTGGCCTCCAGCCCATCCCGGCATCCACCGGTTTTCAGATCGGCCAGCGCGCATCCCCGATCGTTCCACCCCAGGAACCAGCCCACACAGCGCTCCAGCACCTCCAGCCAGATTCGATCCTCCGTGGCCCGCCAGGCCCAGGCCGCCGCCTCCGCCATGGCCGCTCCCTCAATGGGCTGCTGGGCGAAGCGCGCCTTCTCCCCTCCCCGGGGGAACCAGCCCCGGTTGCCTACGAAGGAGAGATGTCCTCCCTGAGGGTTCGTCTGGATCTCCACCAGCCAGTTCAGGACCGCAAGCCCCCGCTCCATCCAGCGAGGTTCCTGGAGACTGTAACCCGCAGCGATCAGCGCCGCCGGCAGGATGCCATTGTCATAAGTGACCCGATCATCGCACCAGGGCCAGCCGGGCCGAGCATACGCCTCAAAACGCGCCTCCAGACGTCGGGTCAGCTCGAGGCAACCCGCCCGGATCCTCCGATCCCCAGGGAATCGTTGCAACATCGCCACCCCGCCCAGGATGGCATAGGCCCACGGCCGGGGATGCTCCAGAGACCACGCCCCCGGCCAGGCTTCCTGGAACAGGGTCCATGCGGGCTCCGCGATCCCCTCCGGCCCGAAGGCGGCCGCCTCCCCCAGGGCCCACATCGCCCGGCCGTAGGCATCCTCCGAACCGGTCGATTCCAGCCATCGGCGATCATAGGCCATGAAATTCCGAAAACGCTGCGCCCCCGGGTTCCAGGCATACTGGAGGAAAGCCAGGTAAACCTCCATCAACGGGAGCAACGAGGCCTCTCCGGTCCGCTGCCATTCCCGCACGGTGAAGAGCAGGGCCCGGGCGTTGTCGTCCGTGCAGTAACCGAACCGACGGTCCGGGATGGTGAAGCGGGCATGCTGCAGCATACCGGTGTCGTCAGTGAGCCGGCGCAGGTGTTCGAGGCGGACGGCGGGAAGCCTCAGCGGCCGGGCCGGCAGCCACGCCGGCCGGAGGCCGGGCCGCGGGCGCTCGAGGACCTGACGGAACAGCTCCAGATAGCGAGCGCCGACGATGGGCCACGCCATCTCCCGTCCTCGCGCGTAGGCCGCCCGACGCAATCGATCCCACTCCTCCGGGTTGGAGAGCAACTGATCCAGGGCCCGGGCCATCGCCTCCGGATCCCGGAAGGGGACCAGGAGGCCTCGTCCCTCCCCCAGCATCTCCTCCGCATACCAGGAGGGGGTGGAGACGATGGCCTTCCCGCAGGCCAGGGCATAGGTAAGGGTTCCGGAGACGATTTGCTCCCGCGCCAGATACGGCGCCACGTAGATATCGGCGGCCATCAGGAAGGTCAGGAGCTCCTCTCGATCGAGGTAGCGATCGACGAAGTGGATGTGCTCCTGCAACCCGGCTCGCGCGATCTCCTCCTCCAGGAACCGGCGATAGGCCTCGCCGAACCGTCGGCGCACCTCCGGATGCGTGGCCCCCACCACCAGATACAGAAGATCGGGATGGTGGGGGACCAGGCGTTTCATCGCCTCGATCATCGTTTCAATGCCCTTGTTCGGGCTGAGCAGCCCAAAAGTGAGCAGGACGCGACGCCCATCCAGGCCCAGGCGCGCTTTGTAGGGCCCGGGATCCTCCAGGGGCATCGCCGGCGCGCCATGGTCGATTCGGGTGATGCGCTCCGCGGGTACCCCATAGCGCTCCACCAGGAACTGACGGGCCCGTTCCGCCATCACCACCACCTGATCCGCCCGTCGGGCCAGGGCGATGAGCACGCGCCGCTGGCCCTCCGAAGGCTCATAGAGGACCGTGTGCAGGGTGACCACGAGGGGCTTGCGCAAGCGCTCCACCAGCTCCAGCACATACGCCCCGTCCGGCCCGCCGAAGATCCCATACTCATGCTGGAGACACACCCCATCGATGGGTGCCTGGTTCAGGTAAGCGGCGGCCGCCCGGTAATCCTCCGGGACATCGGCCCGGATCTCGAAAACCACCTCGGGCCCGTAATCGTAGCGTTGCGGGGGGTTGGTGAGGGCGACCACCTGAACGGTGGAGAGGAAGGGCGAAGGATTTTCCGCCCCTCCCTGGGATGTCCCCTGGGCTTCCGCCATCGCCTTCGCCAGATCATGGGTGAACGTCGCGATCCCGCACGGACGGGGCACGTAGGTCCCCACCAGCGCGATGCGCAGACGCTCCCCCATCGGATTTCCACCTCCTCGCCAGGTTTTTCCCGAAGGAAAAAGCTTTCTTCCTACATCGGCGCATGCAGGAGATAATCCAGGAGCGTTCGCAGGTCCGCCGTTGCCAAAGCGACGCAAGTGTCGGCAGCGCCGTAATACATCAGCAGCTCGCCGGAGTGAGGGTCCACCACCGCGCCGCACGGGAAAGTCACGTTGGGCACGTCCCCAACCCGCTCGTAGGGCGCGCGGGGGCCGAACACCCACTCCGCGCTGCGCCGGATCACTTTCCGCGGGTCCTCCAGATCCAGCAACGCCATCCCCACCCGATAGATCCGGCCAGAGGCGGTCTGACGCACGCCGTGATACAGGATCAGCCATCCCTCCGGGGTCTCGATGGGCTGGGGTCCCAGGCCCACCCGATCCGAATCCCACCAGCCCCCGGGGCGGGCCTCGATGATCACTGTGTGGTCCCCCCAATGCCGCAGATCCGGGGAGAAGGAGATCCAGATGTTGGGCCGGGCACCGGGCGAGGTAGGCATCGGCCGGTGGATCATCGCCCAGCGTCCTCGAAAGCGCCGGGGGAACAGGCTGGCATCTTTATCCTCCGGAGGCAGGATCGGCCCCAGACGATGGAAAGTTCTGAAATCCGAGGTCGTGGCCAGGGCCACCAGCGGCCCCCCACGGGAATAGGCCACATAGGTCACCGCATAAAGCCCCTCCTCCTCCAGGAAGACGATGCGGGGATCCTCGATCCCCCAGAACTCCTCCGGATGGCGGAGCGGATCCGGCAACAATGTGGGCTCCGGATCCACCCGCCAGCCGCTCCGCCCATCCGGGCTGCGGGCCACGGTGAGATGGGAAAGCCCCTGGAAATCCTCCACCCGCACCAGGAGGAGGACTTCATCGTTGAAACGGGTGGCGCCCGGGTTGAACACGGAGTTGGCCGGATACGGCCAGTCCCCGGCCGTCAGGATCGGGTTGCCCGGATAGCGATGGAACAGCTCCGGCATGCAAGCCCTCCGGTCGAGGGATCAGTGATCCACATTCAACTAATATCTCAGAAACATCAGAGGGAAGTTAGCGTGCCTGGTATAATCGGAAAGGCCGGAGCCCCATCCTATCGGAGGAGCATGCCGCGTTGCGCCTGCTGATCACCGGCGTCGGCGGATTCGTCGGACGACACCTAACTGCCGCCCTGGCCCAGGACACGGACTGGGAGCTCTGGGGCTGGGCGCGACGGCCCGTCGACGGGCTGCCCGATCGCCTGCAGATGATGTCCGTGGACCTGCGCAACCCGGAGGAGGTGCAGCGCGCCCTCGCCCGGGTGGCTCCGGAGGGCATCATCCATCTCGCCGCCCAGTCAGACGTGGCGGAATCCTGGCGGGATCCATGGGGGACCTTCGAAACCAACGTGCGGGGGACGCTGAATCTCCTGGATGGCTTGCGGGCCCTGGGCCTGCGGCCTCGGGTCCTCATTGTGACCTCTAATGAGGTATATGGCCTCGTCCGGCCCGAGGAGCTCCCCATTCGGGAGGAGCAGCCCCTGCGACCGGCCAACCCCTACGGCCTCAGCAAAGTCGCCCAGGACGGGCTGGCCGCCGTGTATGCGAGGGCCTACGCCCTGCCCATCATCCGGGCCCGCCCGTTCAATCACATCGGGCCAGGGCAGGACCCCCGCTTCGTGGTGCCCTCCTTCGCCCGGCAAATCGCCTGGATCGAGGCCGGCCTCCAGGAGCCCGTCCTGCGGGTGGGCAACCTGGAGGTCCAGCGGGATTTCACCGACGTGCGGGATGTGGTCCGGGCCTACCGGCTGCTCCTGGAACGCGGGGAGCCCGGGGAGGTTTACAACATCGGCTCCGGACGCCCCCGCTCCATCCGGGAGGTGCTGGAAACCATGCTGGCCATGGCTCAGGTGGAGGTGCGCATCGAGGTAGACCCTCAACGCCTCCGGCCGGTGGACATCCCCGTCAGCGTGGCGGACACCACCCGGATTCGGGAGCGGGTCGGCTGGCAACCCCTCATCCCCTTCGAGCAATCCCTGCGGGACGTGCTGGAGGAGTGGCGGGCGCGCGCCCGGGAGGCGCGCTCCCGCACCTGAGCTCAGGGATCCGTGGAGAGGATCCCGGCCTGGCGGATCCGGATGAATCGCAAACCCTGAAGGAGGAAGAAGCACGATGGAGCGGAAGCGAGCGCTGATCACCGGCATCACCGGACAGGATGGCTCTTACCTGGCGGAGTTCCTGCTGGAGAAAGGCTACGAGGTCATCGGGATGGTGCGTCGCACCAGCACCATCAATTTCGAGCGGATCCGGCACATCCAGGATCGGATCACGCTGGTGCAGGGAGACCTGCTGGATCAGTCCTCCCTGATCGACATCCTGCGGGAACACCGACCCCACGAGGTCTACAACCTGGCCGCCCAATCCTTCGTCCCCACCTCCTTCAAGCAACCGGTCCTGACCGGGGAGTTCACCGCCCTGGGGGTGACCCGGCTCCTGGAGGCCATCCGCCTGGTGGATCCCACCATCCGCTTCTACCAGGCCTCCAGCAGTGAGATGTTCGGGAAGGTCCGGGAGGTCCCGCAGAACGAGAACACTCCCTTCCATCCCCGCAGCCCGTATGGAGTGGCCAAGGTCTACGCCCACTGGATCACGGTGAACTACCGGGAGAGCTACGGGATGTTCGCTGTGTCGGGGATCTGCTTCAACCATGAAAGCCCGCGACGGGGGCTGGAGTTCGTCACCCGCAAGATCACCTACACAGCAGCGAAGATCAAGCTGGGTCTGGCCCACGAGCTGCGCCTGGGGAACCTGGAGGCCCGCCGGGATTGGGGATATGCCCCGGATTACGTGCGGGCGATGTGGCTGATGTTGCAACAGGACGAGCCGGAGGATTACGTCATCGCCACCGGGGAGACTCACTCCGTCCGTGAGTTCGTGGAGCTGGCCTTCGATTACCTCGGGCTGGATTGGAAGAAATACGTGGTGGTGGACCCCGCTCTCTATCGCCCTGCGGATGTGGACCTCCTGGTCGGGGATGCCACCAAAGCGCGGACCAAGCTGGGCTGGGCGCCCTCGGTGACCTTCGAGCAGCTGGTGAAGATTATGGTAGACGCCGACCTGGAGCTGGTAAAACAGGAATACGGGATCCAGGAGGGCTGAGATGACCGTCATCCGCTTCGGGACCGATGGCTGGCGCGGTCGCATCGCGGACGATTACACCTTCGCCAATGTGCGCCGGTGCGCCCAGGGTTTCGCCCGCTGGCTGCTGGATACCGGACAGGCGGAAGGCGGGGTGGTGATCGGCTACGATCATCGCTTCGCCTCCGAGCACTTCGCCGAGGCATGTGCGGAGGTCCTGGCCGGCAACGGCATCCGGGTCTATCTCTGCGACCGGGCCGTCCCCACCCCGGTGATCAGCTACAGCGTGGTGGCCCGGGGCGCCGCAGGGGCCATCAACATCACCGCCAGCCACAATCCCCCCACCGACAACGGCTTCAAGGTCCGCAACCGCTTCGGCGGGGCCGTCGATCCCCAGGGCCTGCGGGAGATCGAGGCCCGCATCCCCCCGGATGAGCAGGGGGTGAAGCGCATGCCCCTGGCGGAGGCCCGGGCGAAAGGCCTGGTGGAGATCTTCGACCCGGCCCCGGCTTATATCGCGCACCTCCAGCAGCTGGTAGACCTGGAAACCCTCCGCCAGGCGGACCTCACCGTTGTGGTGGATCCGATGTGGGGGAACGGGATCGGCTGGCTGCGGCGGCTGCTCTCCCCGGGGCGCATCCGGGTGGTGGAGATCCACGGCGAGCGCAACCCCATCTTCCCCCGGATGAAGCGCCCGGAGCCCATCCCGCCGAACCTGGACGACCTGCAGGAAAAGGTCCGGGAGCTGAAGGCCGACGCGGGCATCGCCACGGATGGCGATGCCGATCGCGTGGGGCTGGTGGACGAGCGGGGCGAGTTCGTTGATCAGCTTCGGGTCTACGGCCTCCTGGCCCTCTACCTCCTGGAGGTCCGCGGCCAGCGCGGCCCCATCGTCAAAACCCTCTCCACCACCTCCATGCTGGAGAAGCTGGGGGAGCGCTACGGGGTGCCGGTCTATGAGACCGGCGTGGGGTTCAAGTATGTGGCCCCGAAGATGCTGGAGACGGACGCCCTTATCGGTGGGGAGGAAAGCGGAGGCTTCGCCTTCCGGGGGCACCTTCCCGAGCGGGATGGCATCCTGGCCGGCCTCTACCTGCTGGATTTTATGGTCCGGACCGGCAAACGCCCTTCGGAGCTGATCCGCTGGCTCTTCGAGCTGGTCGGCCCCCATTATTACTCCCGCATCGATGTGGAATTCCCCCCGGAACGCCGGGAGGAGACCCGAGCCCGCCTGGATCAGACACAACCGGATCGCTTGGCCGGCCTGCAGGTGGTCCGCATCGATCGCTCCGACGGCTACAAGTTCTACCTGGAGGACGGCGGCTGGCTGCTGATCCGGTTCTCGGGAACGGAGCCCCTGCTGCGGATCTACACCGAGACCACCGTGCCGGAGCGGGTGGCTCAGCTGCTCGAAGAAGGCCGCCGTCTGGCCGGGCTGGAAGGGTAGACCGGCGATGGATCGGTCGATCTTCATCGATACCCATTGCCACCTGGATGACCCGGCCTTCGATCCGGATCGGGAGGAGGTGCTGGCCCGAGCCCGGATGGCGGGCGTGGAGATCCTCATCCTCCCCGGGGTGGAACCGGAAGGGATTCCACGTGCCCTGGCGCTGGCCGAACGCCATCCGGGGCTTTACGTAGCGGTGGGGATTCATCCCCACGTGGCCTCGCAGTTTTCTTCCCAGCTCCTGGTCCAGCTCCGGAGCTGGGCGCGACATCCTCGAGTGGTGGCCATCGGGGAGATCGGACTGGATTTCTATCGCGATCGCTCGCCTCGAGAGGCGCAACGGGAAGCCTTCCGGGCCCAGCTGGAGCTGGCCGGCGAGCTGGGACTGCCGGTGATCATCCACCAGCGGGAGGCCCGCGAGGCAGTGATGGAGGAGCTGGAGCGCTGGCTCGCCGCTCGCCCCGGGGCCCGAGGGGTCCTCCACGCCTTCTCCGGCGATCCCGCCATGGCCCGGATCGCCGTGGAATGGGGGTTCCTCCTGGGGATCGGGGGGCCGCTCACCTATCCCCGGGCGGAAAGCCTGCGGGAGGCTGCGCGGGCGGTCGGCCTGGACGGCCTGGTGCTGGAGACGGACGCGCCCTATCTGCCCCCGCAACCCCATCGGGGCCGTCGTAACGAGCCCGCTTACCTGCGGAACGTGGCGGAAGCCCTGGCCCAGCTTCTCGGGCTGCCGATGGAGCAGATCGCCCGACAAACCACCGCGAACGCTTGCCGGCTCTTCCGGCTTCCCCCACCGCAGGAAAGCGATCTCCCGGAGTCTCGCTCCGGAGATCCGTAGATATGGAAAGGCTCCACGCCCGATGTAAAATGAGACGAGAAGCTTGTTCTTCGAAGAACATTCCGAACCAGGTAGACGGGAATGCCTCCGACCGCGCATTCGGTGCAGGCTCTGGTCCATATCCAGGAGTGGCTCCAGGGAGACCTGGAGCAGGTAGAGGCCCGCATGCGGGCGATCCCCCTCCCGTTTGAACCCCTGAAAACCGCGGTGGACCATCTGCTGCGTGCGGGGGGCAAGCGCATTCGTCCCATGTTGGTTTTGCTGACCGGTCGGCTCTACCGGGAAGCAGACGAGGCGATGATCGCTCTGGCCGCCGCCGTGGAGATGCTGCACACCGCCACCCTGGTCCACGACGACCTGATTGATGGCTCCCTGCTCCGGCGGGGGATCCCGACCCTGAACGCCATCTGGACCCCGGCGGCAACGGTGCTGACGGGCGATTACCTGTTCGCCTACGCGGCCTCCCTGGCGGCGCAGACCGAGAACGTCCGCGTCATGGCCATCTTCGCACGCACGCTGATGACCATCTGCGAGGGGGAGCTGCGCCAGCAATTTGGAGACCGCGCCGCCATGCTGGATCGGGAGGATTATTTCCGACGGATCTATGCTAAGACGGCGGCGATGTTCGAGCTGGCCACCGAGGCGGCTGCCGTGCTGGCCCGGGCTCCTGAGCCCCAGGTGGAGGCCCTTCGGCGTTACGGGGTGGATCTGGGGATGGCGTTCCAGATCATGGACGACATCCTGGACTTCACCGGTGAGGCCCAGGTCTTGGGCAAGCCGGTCGGCAACGATCTGCGTCAGGGCCTGATCACCCTCCCGGTGCTCTTCTATTTGGAGGAGCACCCCGGGGATCCCGTCATCGGCCGCATCCTGGCCGGGAGCTTCGGGGATGAGGACCTCATCCGCGAGGCGGTTCAGCGAGTGCGGAGCTCGAAGGCGATCGCCCGGGCCCGGGCGGAGGCGGAGGCGTTCATCCGTCGCAGCCAGAGTTACCTGGAGAACATCCCGGAGGGTCCGGCCCGGGAGGCCCTGCGGTTCCTGGGCGAACACGTCCTGCGTCGGGATCATTGAGCCCCCTGGCCGGGAGCGATCGAAGAAGGGCGATGGATGTCTCGGTGATCGTGGTGAGCTGGAACGTATGGGGCTGGCTGGCTCCCTGTCTGGTCTCCATCCGGCATGCCCTGGGAAGGCTGGAGGGGGAGATCATCGTGGTCGACAACGCCTCGACGGACGGGACTCCGGAGCGGGTGCGGGAGGCCTTCCCCGATGTGCGGCTTCTGGTCAACCCGGCCAACCGGGGTTTCCCGGCGGCGAACAATCAGGGGATGGCGGTCGCGCGAGGCCGCTATTTCTTTTTGTTGAATCCGGATACCGTAGTTCTGGATCAGGCCATTGAGGATCTGGTCATCTTTGCGGACGCCCATCCGGATGTGGGGGTGGTAGGTCCGCAGCTGCTCAACCCGGATGGGAGCGTCCAGTCCTCCCGCCGGCGGTTTCCCACCTTCTGGACTGCGCTGTTTGAGAGCACCTGGTGGCAGCCCTGGGCGCCCCGTCGCATCCTGGCGCGCTATTACGTCCTGGATCGCCCGGATCATGAGATCCAGGAGGTGGATTGGGTCACCGGGGCGGCCATGCTGGTCCGGCGGGAGGTGGTCGAGCGGGTCGGACCTATGGACGAGGGGTTCTTCATGTATGCCGAGGAGCTGGACTGGTGCCGAAGGATCCGGCAGGCGGGCTGGCGGGTGTTCTACTATCCGCCGGCGAAAGTGATCCATTATGGGGGGCGAAGCAGCGATCAGGTGCCGGCCCTGCAGCATCTGGCCTTCCAGCGGAGCAAGATCCGGTATTTCCGAAAGCATCACGGTCCGTGGGCCGCCGCCGCCCTGCAGGCCTTCCTGATCGCCCAGTATCTCTGGCAGATCGGCATGGAGGGGAGCAAAGCCCTGCTGGGGCATAAGCCGGCCATGCGCCGGGAGCGCGTGCGGATTTACACGCAGGTGGTCCGAGGGTTGCTGGAACGATCCTGAGCCCCTCAAGAGGACGGGGATGGGAAGGACCGGATTCTGCAAGCCCCTTGAAGGGACACTGCGTGGAGCTCGCCCTCTGCTCTTGAGCCTCTCGCTGGGTTTCTTTGGATTGAGTCTGGCTTATCAATTGGTTACTCCCATCGGGGAGACACCGGACGAGCTCTCCCACTTCCGGGTAATCGCCCATATCGTCCGGCACCGGACTTGGCCGGTGATTCAACCAGGACAACCCACGCCGCCTCACGAAAGCACTCAGTTCCCGCTTTATTATGGGATCGCAGCCCTTGCAACCGCCTGGATTAATTACGACGATGAGGTCATCCGGGAGGAGGCCAACCCCCATCATGTAGGGGCTCCTGCTCCGCCCCCTGAGGGCTGGAACAATCGGAACTTCCTCGTTCACGATCCGCGAGAGATTGGTCTCTGGCGAGGAGAGTTCCTGGCCTTTCGAATCGCTCGACTGATCTCCACGCTGGCGGGCTTGAGCGCGGTCCTCCTGACTTATCGGCTTGCGCGTCGGGTTTTCCCGCGCTCACCCCGGGCCGCGCTTCTTGCGGCGGCGCTTCTGGTTTTCCATCCTCGCTTGATCTTCACCGCTGCGAGCGTCAGCAATGACGCAATGGCCATAGCGGGCGCAGCCCTGGCTCTCAACGCCTTTGCGGATTATGTTTTGCGACCCTCTCCTCGGAAAGCCCTGATAGCAGGGCTGGCGATGGGTATGGCGATTTTATCCAAGGCTTCGAATGTCGGATTGATCCCCATCTGGATTCTGAGCGGAGCGCTGGCCAAACCGCGACGCCCGCGCTTTGGGAGCTGGGTTCTTGAACTGACCCTTGGTTTGCTGGGAGCTGCCTTGCTGGCTGGAGGATGGATGGCGTGGAACATGGCCTTGTATCGAGACCCCCTGGCTCTTCGTGCTCATATGGAGATCATCCACTGGCAGCGACCGAATCTGCCGACACTCGCAGATTGGTGGTTTATCTTTTTACGAGCTCGCGAGACCGCTTTCTTTTCTTTTGGAGCAACGGAAGGCATTGTAGGCGAGCGATGGATCTACTGGATTGAGGATCTTTTCCTTGTCGCCACCTTATTCCAGCTTCTGAGAAAGTCATGGAAATCCCGTCTCAACCTGCAGTCGGCTTCTGAAAACCCCTCACTGATCTTTGTTTTATTTGCATGGGTCTCCGTTGTTATACTTGAGTTCTTTTACTGGAATATTCATGTAGAAGCGGCGTTAGGGCGCCTTCTGTTCGTTGGCCTCCCGGCTTTCTGGCTCATTGTTCTGTGGGCCTGGGAGATTCCGGGCTGGCCTGCCCGGACTGGGCATCCTTTATATGCTTGGTTGGCTTTTTCTTCTTCGCTCTCTTTAATTGGGCTCGGGGCCTATCTGTGGCCTGCGTTTCATCGTCCCCTGCGCACTGAGCAGGAGATCCCCGCTTCCTTGGAGCGTCTGGAGTGGATTTTCGAGGATCTTGACAGCGGGGAGCCACTGGTGCGCCTGATCGGCTTTCAGGCGACGCCGCGTCGTCTGATGCCCGGACAGACCGTGCATCTTCATGCTTGCTGGCAGTTGCTGCGTCCATCCGCTCGCAATTACTCTATGACCTATCAGATATGGGCCGGAGCGAACCCGTCCCGAGGAGAGCGTCTGGGGCAGGTGGATACTTATCCCGGTGGTGGATCATGGCCGATGCGTTTCTGGCCACCCGGAGGAGTGCTCTGTGACACTTATCTAATCACCCTGCGTCCTCCTGCGCAGCTCCCCACCGCTCTCACTCTTCTTGTTGGGGTTTACGATCGGTCACAGCCTGATCTCCCCCAACTTCCACGCCGGGAAGGAGCCGGGATGATCCTCTTCGCCGGAGTGGGGAAACCAGGTCCGGCAGAGGAGTTTCGCTCATGGGAGGCGCGTTTCGAGCCCGGCATTCTTCTGCTACGCCATGAGGTGATTCAGGCCACTCCTGAGGAGATCCGGCTCCGCCTGATCTGGAAGGCCACATCCTCACTGCCACCCGGGCTTCATGTGTTTCTCCACCTGCTCGATCCCAATGGACGCTGGATCGCCGGAGGGGATGGACCTCCACGCATGGGAGATTATCCGACTGAGTTCTGGATGCCAGGAGATATTGTAGAAGAAGAGCGCTGGATACGTCCCCAACCTCCATTGCTACCGGGCGAATATCGTTTGCACACGGGCTGGTATGAGCTGACCAGCGGCAGGCGGCTGAGGGCCTTCGACGCAAGCGGACATCCTATCCCGGATGACAGCGTCCCGCTGGGCCGCATTCGCCTGGCATCTACGCCATAAACTGATCTCTGCCGGATCCGAAGACAGAAGACAAGCGTAAGCAATCACCCCAAAAGATCCTGCAACGCAGTTTTCAGGATGAGAGCACCAGCCATGAAGATCTGGCGAGAGCTTGGACTCCTCTCGATGAGCATAGGGCTTTTGGTCTGGTGGGAAGGAATCAGCCAACCCGGATGGCCTCGCGAGGGGGATGCGCTGCTTCATGGTTACCGGGCGCTGGAGATGGCTCGAATGTGGCAGGCAGGGGTTCTCTATCCACGCTGGGCGCCAGACCTGGCCGGAGGGGCAGGATATCCTCTTTTCGTGTTCCACGCTCCCTTGTTCCCCTGGTCTGTAGCTGCCCTGATCGTAGGGCTGGGCTTTCCTCTTGACCAAGCCATGAAGGTGGTTCTGATGGGAGCCGCCTGGGTTGGCAGCGCAGGCGCTTATTGGCTTGCCCGGAGGTGGGGGCTCAGCCAAGCGGCATCCATGGTTGCAGGCCTGGCTTTCGGCTATATGCCCTTTCAACTCCAACAGAGCAACTATCCGCAGTATGTGGCCGTGAATCTCATCCCCTGGCTTCTCATCAGCATTGACTACGCAATCCGCCAGGGTGGATTCCGGGCACGGAGCGGGCTGGCTGTGTCCACGGCTCTTCTGGGCCTCTGCCATAACTTAAGCGCTATGATGGGTTACTCGGTCGCCTTCGCCTACGCGCTTCTCGTGATCTGGAAGGAACGAGCCCCCGTTCGGCGCTGGGCGAAAGCCCTGGCGGCCTTCGTCATCGGTCTGGGAATGGCTCTCCCTTATCTGGGCCCATCCTTCACGGACATCGGCCTGGTTCATCTGGAGCGCGCACGCACAGGCGTTTATGAGGTCACCCATCACTTCTTGACCATACCGCGCCTCCTCTCAATGCCCCCACTGCGAGATGAACGCTGGGGGAATCGTCCTCACGTCCTGACCTTCGGATTGCACCAGATACTGCTCGCACTTCCATCGCTAAGGGGGGTTCTCTTCCTTCGTCGACGGGCAGGACGATTAGAGAGGCTCTGGGGGTGGATCCTCCTGCTCATCCTAACAGCCCTGATGCTTCCTGTCTCCTATCCTGTATGGGCAGCTCTGCCCTTCCTGCATTACATCCAGTTTCCATGGCGCTGGTTAGGGCCTGCGGGGCTCATCATCGCCCTTCTGATCGGCCTATCTGTAGAGGATTTGAAGCCGAAACATCGATGGCCCTGCGCCTTTGCAGCCGCCCTGATTCTCATCCTCGGAGTGCTGGGGCTGATTTATGATGGAGGATCCCGCCACACGCTGTCCGGCTCAACCCTAAGGGATCTGCATCGTTATGAGCGGGAGCAACAATATCCCGGGCTTACCGCAACCGGAGAGCTGTTCCCCCGCTGGGTGGAGGGCTGGCCGGAGGCACCTCCCGATGTCGCGGCTGCATATGCGCGAGAGGAAGAGCCCTTTCGCCTGGATCTTCATGCCCTTCCTCCCGAAGCCCATGCGCGGCTGCTCTATAAAGGCCCGCTCGATCAGGCCTGGGAAATCTCGAGCCCCCTCCCCTTCCCAGCTCGCTTCTGGGTCCTTGGCTACCCCGGCTGGCAGGTCACCGTGAACGGAACGCCAACTCCAGCGTGGGTTGAGGCGGGCACCGGCTGGCTCCACGCGGAGATACCTGCTGGCGTCCATGCTGTTCGTCTTCGATTTCAGGGCCGATGGCTCTGGCGACTTTTCGATCACGCAGCCCTCACCATGTGGTTAGGATGGCTCACGTGGGCAATCCTGAGACGAACCCGGAAGCGCAAAGAGGAAAAGCGATCCGCTTCGGTTGTGGACCTCAGCCCCGCGAACCCGGAGATGCTTCGACACTGGGGCGCCCGAGGCGCAGGCGTCATGTTCTTGGTCATCCTCGGCTTTCATCTCCCTTACCATCTCTGGTCCATGACTCGCGTGCCCCTGGATCAACCTCCAGGAGCCGACCTCTCGGTGCGCACAGATTTCGAAGGTCAGATGCGGCTGGCAGGCTACTCGATTGAACGATGGACCGTCCGCCCGGGCGAAACCGTTCGCCTCACATTGTGGTGGCGTGCCCTCCGGACTCCGGACGAAGATGTGCACGTCTATGTTCATGGCATACCGGCTGATCGCCTCGTCCCTCCTGCCCCTCAGGCTTTCCAGAGCGATCACGTTCATCCGGGAGATGTTCATGTCCGACGATGGGATCCCGAAAAACACTACCGGGATGACCACCTTCTCAGGATCCCCACAGAGGCCCGACCGGGGCCCTACCGCATTCGTATAGGGCTATACAGTAGGCCGGAGGGACGGCGCTGGCAGACCACAGATAATGGGTCTGATGGCATAGACCTGCCCTTCGCACTGGTGGTCTCCCGCGCTCTTCCTCCTTACTCTCCTGCAGTCTCCTTTGGGGAGGTTCTTCTCCTGGAGGGATACGAGCAACCAAGCCCTCTGCATAGCGGACAACCCTTTACGCTCTGGTTCGGATGGCGGGCTCGGAGGCCCTTATCGCAAAATTACACGTTCTTCGTGCATCTCCTCAACGAAAAGGGGGGGCTGGTCGCCCAACGGGATCTCTTCCAGATCACTGCGCTGTGGCCGGCAGGAACCCTGATCCCTCTTGGCGTCGATCTGCCTCCTCTTCCTTCGGGAAATTATCGGATCCGCATCGGCTGGTATCTCTGGCCCTCCATGGAACATCTTCCTGCCCCCAGCCCTACGGGGGTCCCTTACTGGGAAATGCCCAACGTCCTGGAGGTGAAGCCTTGAACCCCGGTCTGATCCTAATTCGACGAGAACAGGGATCCGCCTCCCCGGGCGAGCGCCCACCCTAACTGCTGGAGAATGAGCGCCTGCAGGGATGCAAGGCGTTCCTCATGGCGTCGCCGCATCTCCTCGAATTCGGCCTCCAGCTGGGCCAGGCGCTCCTCCATCCGATACCGGGCCTCCTCCAGCTCCGCCATCCGCTCCTCCAGCATCCGCAAACGAATGGAGGAGGTCACCATCCACTGATAGAAAGCCCGGATCAGATCCACCAGCGCCCTCACATCCACCGACTCCGGATCCGACTCCAGACGGCGGAGAAACGCCTCCAGATCCTCCAGCCCCTGATCCATCGCCATTTCCTCACACCTCCGCGCGTGAGATTCAGCGGTCAGGCTGGTGCGTCTCCCAACTCTCCCGATTATAGCCGTCCGGCTTCCCGGCTATAAAGAATCCCCCACCAGGAGGAGCGCACCGGCCTTTGTTGGATAAAAGTAAAATGAACAGGCCCGAAGCGACCGATTCCCGGCAAGCCTGGCTCGGAAACCATGCGGGTGGTCCACTTATACAAGGACTACTTCCCGATCCTCGGAGGGATCGAGAATCACATTCGGTTCCTGGCGGAGGCCCAGGCCCGCTCCGGCCTGGAAGTCATCGTCCTGGTGACCTCTCCCACCTGCCGAACCCAGGAGATCCGAGAGGGGAACCTGTGGGTGTTGAAGGCCGGGCGCTGGCTCACGATGTCCTCTACCCCTCTGAGCCCTGTTTTCTTCCTGCACGCCCGGCGCCTCCTTCCCCATTGCGATCTGGTCCACCTGCATCACCCCTACCCACCGGCGGAACTGGCCTACCTCCTGACCGGAGGAGGGATCCCTGCCGTCATGACCTACCACAGCGATATCGTGCGCCAGCGCCTGGGCAGCCGGCTCTATCGTCCGCTGCTCCATCGCGTGCTCTCCCGGGTCGACCGTATCCTGGTCACCAGCCCCGTTTATCTGGAGACCTCCCCCCACCTGCGAGCCTTCCGTGAAAAATGCCGTGTGGTTCCCCTGGGCATCGATCTCACCCGCTTTCTCTCCGCTCCCCCCGATGCGACGTGGGCCCTGCGCGCCTCCTGGTGCGAGACGCCCCAACGTCCCCACGTCCTCTTCGTGGGCCGCCTGCGGTATTACAAGGGGCTCGAGACCCTGCTCCACGCGCTCAAGCGCCTACCGGATGTCCACGCCGTGATCGTGGGGACCGGCCCGATGGAACGGCCATGGCGCGCCCTGACGCATGATCTGGGGCTCTCCCCGCGCGTGCATTTCCTCGGGGACATCCCGGATGCCCAGCTGCCCCTGTTTTATCACGCGGCCGATCTCTTTGTGCTGCCGGCCAGCGCGCGGGCGGAGGCGTTCGGGACCGTGCTGCTGGAGGCGATGGCCGCCGGCCTGCCGGTGATCACCACCGACATCGGGACGGGGACCCGCTGGGTGGTCGGCGAGGCGGGATGGGTGGTGCCTCCCCGGGATCCGGAAGCCCTGGCCACTGCCATCAGCGAGATCCTTGGGGATCCCGTCACCGCCCGGGCGCGCGGCGTGCAGGGCCGAGAGCGGGTTCGAGCGCACTTCACCCTGGAGAAGATGGTCGAGAACGTGATGGCGGTTTACCAGGAGGTCCTCCACCAGGCCCATCCCCAGAGGGCCAGCCCCAACCCGTAAAGCGGAAGCCCCCAGCCCACATTCGGCGGGATCCGGAGATGTTCGCCCCAGAGCCTCCACGCCTGCACCAGCTCCGGCCCGGTGATCCCCAGGACAGCGGGGGGCAGAGCCAGGGCCACCCGGCGGCGCCAAGGGACAGGCCAGAGAGGCAGCGATGCGACGAGGCAGGCAGCCATCAGGCCGCCGATGAAACCGCCTCGCCCTTCAATGGACCAGGGGTTCAAGAGCTCCGGGTAAGGAGGCCATGTAGCCAGCGGCCACAGGAGGGCGAGGAGCCAGAGGAACCCCCGCGGGGAGGCCCGTAACCTTCGCTCCGGACCCAGCGATAGGAGGGCGAGGCCGAGGGCAAGACCCCATAGAGGCATCCACAGACGCTCCCGGACCAGAGGCCCATAACCGGCCCGCTGGAAGAAAACCAGGAAATGGGGCAGATCGAACCCGGAGAACGTCAACCCAGCTGTTGAGCCCTCCACCCACGGAGCCCAGTAACCGGCCAGCATCAACCCCCAAGCGATCCATGCGAGAAAGCGGGCAGAAACGCTGGACGATGCGCCGGAGCGTGTCATTCACTCCCCCTCCACTGCTTGGAGATTGTGGCGATGGGCTCATGGGGTGGGCAGGAACAGCGGGAAAGGCGTTGGCGTCGGCGGAGGCGGCGGGGCGCTGGTGATCAAGCTGGTCAGGATCAGACTGATCACCGCCAGGATCGCCAGGATGATGAACAGCGTTTGTTGCCATGGGCGTGCGCGCGGACGACGAGCCATTGAGCCTCACACCCCTCGAGATATTCCACGAAGTCTTGCGGGAATTCTTGGTATAACAGGATCAGCGTCCTCGCGTTCACGCCCATTATTATAATCGAGGTTCGTTTCGGGGCTCTCAGCCAAGACATCGGATCGGTCCCTCGTCTCATTCAAGCAAAGGAGGCATAGGAGATGCCGCGTCGCGGCGAAGTGTTACTGGCCATGGGGGTGCTGCTTGTCCTCTGGCATATCCTGGCGGCGCTGGTCCAGCGTCCCATCCTGCCTGCCCCGTTCACGGTAGGGATCGCTCTGGTGAGGGGTTTCCAAGGAGAGCTGGGATGGCACTTCCTGGCCAGCGCCGGGCGGGTGATCATCAGCATCCTCCTCTCGATCGCCACGGCAGCTCCTCTGGGGTTGCTCTTGGGACTCAGCCCCGGGCTGCACCGGCTGGTTTCTCCTTTCTTGTATCTGCTGTATCCGATCCCCAAAGTCGTGCTGGTGCCGATCCTCATCCTCTTCTTTGGGGTCGGGGACCTGGCCAAGATTCTCCTCATCTATCTGATCCTCTTCTTTCAGATCCTGGTGCTGGTCCGGGATGCAGCGGCGGGCCTGCGGCCGGAGTTGCTTCTCTCCGTCCGCAGCCTGGGAGCGGGTCGGCGGGCTCTTTTCTGGTTTGTTTACCTGCCCGCCTCCCTGCCGGCCATCCTCACCGCGGTGCGCCAGAGCATCGGCACCGCAGTGGCCGTGCTATATCTGAGCGAGCTCCTGGCCACCCGTTACGGGCTGGGCTACTACATTTACATCCAGGCCAGCACGTTTTTTGACTATCCGGCAATGTATGGCGGGATCGTGCTGATGAGCGGGATGGGACTGGCCCTGTATCTGATCGTGGACGCGCTGGAGCGGCGCTGGTGTCGCTGGCAGTTTGTCTCATAGACGGCATCCGGAGATGGGGGCGATGATCGGGCTGGCGCTCCTTCTGAGTTATCTTCCCATGGTGGGTTATGCACTTTTCATATGGTGGCTGGATCGGTATGAGAAGGAGCCGCTCCGGCTGGTCTCCACAGCCTTTTTATGGGGAACGCTCCCGGCCATCCTGATCGCACTGATGGCGGAAGTGGCCCTGGAGCCTCCCCTCGAGGAGGGGCTGGAGAGAGATCTGATCTCCAGCGGTCTGATCGCTCCCCTTGCCGAAGAGACCACCAAGCCTTCCATAACGGAGTGCTGACCCTCGTCAGCCATCTGGGGGATGAGGGAAGCGTCCTGGTGGGTTGCCTCACAGTTATAGCAGGAGACTGGATGGGGGCGCTGTTGGTGTTCGCCCTGGGGCTATGGGGGGCTGTATCGAGAACGTCTCTGGATCACATGGTAGCTTGGGAAGGAGGTCGAACGCGGAACCTTGCCTCCAGCGGTCTATCAGGAGTGTCGCTCAGCGTGGCGGCGGGGGTTCCGGCGGTGGGGCGCTCTGTTGCGAGGAGACTGGTAGGAATGGAAGCGATTAGGGGATCTATATGGAGCGGCCATCGAGCTGGCCTTCCGTCAGCATCAGCGGCTCGCGTTGGGGGAACAACGCTGGGAGAAGGAAATCGCACGCCTTCGGGAGAGGATCCGAGCCCTGACCGCTCCTTCAAGGATGGGGGATCCATAAAAACAAAAGGACCGGTGTTCAACCGGCCCTTTTGTTTTTCACTCGCACTCACATATAGAGGAAGTGGAAGGGTTAACCGAACAGAGCGTGGGCTCGGGGGACGGGTTCTCCGCGTCACGTGTAAGCCCTCGGCCGTTAGTACCGCTCAGCTTCACCCGTTACCGGGCTTCCACCTGCGGCCTATCAAACCGGTCGTCTCCCGGCGGCCTTACCCGGTCAAAGCCGGTGGGGGGCCTCATCTTGGGGTGGGCTTCCCGCTTAGATGCTTTCAGCGGTTATCCCGTCCGGACGTTGGCTACCCGGCGATGCCGCTGGCGCGACAACCGGCACACCAGAGGTCCGTCCACCCCGGTCCTCTCGTACTAGGGGCAGCACCCCTCAAGCCCCCAACGCCCACAGCGGATAGAGACCGACCTGTCTCACGACGGTCTGAACCCAGCTCACGTACCGCTTTAACGGGCGAACAGCCCGACCCTTGGGACCTTGTCCAGCCCCAGGATGCGATGAGCCGACATCGAGGTGCCGAGCGAGGCCGTCGATGTGAACTCTTGGGCCTCACCAGCCTGTTATCCCCGGGGTAGCTTTTATCCGTTGATCCACGGCCCTTCCACACGGAACCGTGGGGTCACTAGGCCCGGCTTTCGCCCCTGCTCGGCTTGTCAGCCTCGCAGTCAAGCCCCCTTATGCCCTTGCACTCAACGGCGGGTTTCCATTCCGCCTGAGGGGACCTTTGGGCGCCTCCGTTACCTTTTAGGAGGCTGCCGCCCCAGCAAAACTGGCAACCAGGCACTGTCCGCCGCCCGGGTTCACGGGTCGGCGTTAGGGCCAAGATTTGACCAGGGTGGTATTTCACCGGCGGCTCCACCCGAGCTGGCGCCCGGGCTTCTCAGCCTCCCACCTATCCTACACAGGCCAAACCCTAACCCAATACCAGGCTCCAGTAAAGCTCCACGGGGTCTTTTTGTCCCGCTGCGGGCACTGCGCGTCTTCACGCAGTTCGCAGTTTCGCCGGGACCCTCCTCGGGACAGCGCCCCGGTCGTTACGCCTTTCGTGCGGGTCGGAACTTCGCCTTCTCCCAGTGTTTCCACTGGAGGCAGACTATCCCTTCACCTCACCCGAGCACCCTTAGGAGATCCTCCTTCCGATAACGACGCTTGCCGCTCGGATTCATCTCATACGCCAGATCGATGATGCGCCTCAGATACTCCCGATTGCGATGGCGATTCGCGTGAACCCAGCGGCAAATTTGGGCGAAACGTTCGAAATCTGCCCGCTTCGCTGTTTGCAGAGGATAGCGCTCGAAGTGGGGAAGCACGCATTGCACGATGTCCGAGATCGATCGCACTTCCCACTTGTAGGTGCGGTCCCCGCGCGAGTAGCGGATGGCTCCGCAACCGAAGAAACGGCGCAGGGCTTTCAGCACCTCCAGCGAGCGCTCATTCAGGGCGACAGCGAAAGCGGGACGCACCTCGATCCCTGTAGACAGCGAGGGACGCAGATTGAAACTCACCATGAAACTTCCCTCGCCGTCCACCAGCCCGGTCACATACCAGGGATCCAGTTGCATCATCTCGCCCCACCTCATCCGGAAGGAGGCTCCATAGGCGCCCTCGGCTCGCCGCATCTGGGCGAGGGGTGAGGGCCGGCGTGTTGCGCGGGGTGGGGAACCGCGCCTCCCCTTTCGGGTCAGTCGTTACGGGGTCAAGCCCGGCGAGGGCCGGGCCGACTTCCCTCGGGATCACCCCACGCCGTCCCGCACCACGGCAGGAGGGCTCCCCCGATATGAGCCGGCGTTTCATCTCCCCTCGCGGGGAGAAGGGGCAAGCGATCGGCTTACCCGACAAGGAATTTCGCTCACCTTAATCCGCGGCTTTCACCACGGGGCGGACCATCTCTTCATCCGGCCAGGAGCTCTTGGCGGATCCGTTCCAGCGCAGGGCGGTCAGCGGAGTTCATGCGAGAGGCGATCCGGATGATCTCCAGTAACCCCTCTCGGGTTTGATGGTGCCCTTTCTTCATCAGGAGGAGGATCCGCCGGAACCGACGCATCTCGACGTTCTTACGGGTTTTCAGAGGATGCCGCAGGAAGAACTCACAGATGCGCTCCAGGCACTCCAGCTGTCGGACCCGGTAGGCGTAGCGGTCCTCATGATTGGGGCGGACTACACCACACCGGAAGAACCGTTTCAAGGCGTAGAGCACCTGGATGTCCCGGCGGTGCTGGACGACCACGAACTCCGGCAGCACCTGATAGCCGATCTTCATCGAGGGATGGCGGGTGATGGAGACGTGGAAACAACCTTCGCCGTCCACGAACCCTACCACCCAGTCCGGAGACAGTTCCATAGATGACCTCCCGGCCGGATGCCCGGCGTATGGTCTCTGAGGATCCCCACCGGGATTGAACCCGGGGGTTTCCTGCGGATTGCCCAATCCCTCACCATTTTGACGCCGGCCTTTCGCCGGAGGCGTAGGGAGGGCTCTTAGGGCTTTCCCGCATACAGCCGGGCATTGCCCTGTCGGTTACCCGACAGGCAGGCAGCGCCTTTCAGGCGATACCTTAGGACCGTTATAGTTACGGCCGCCGTTCACCGGGGCTTCAGTTCAGGGCTACACCGGCCGAAGCCGGGTCACCCCTCCCCTTAACCTTCCGGCACTGGGCAGGCGTCGGCCCCTATACTTCCCCTTACGGGTTAGCAGAGACCTGTGGTTTAGGTAACCAGTCGCCAGGGCCTGTTCACTGCGGCCTCCTCGGGCTCGGCCCGAAGGCCTCACCCTACGCGAGGCACCCCTTCTCCCGAAGTTACGGGGTCAGTTTGCCGAGTTCCCTGAGGAGGGTTCTCCCGTCCGCCTTGGCGCGCTTACGCCAGCCTACCGGTGTCGGTTTGCGGTACGGGCACCCGGGCTTCAACGCTTAGAGGCTTTTCTCGGCAGTGTGGGCTCGACCACTTCCGCCGGGTTTCCCCGGCTCGCCATCATCCCTCAGGCTCCGGCGGCGGATTTGCCTACCGCCTTCATCGCCCTAAGGACTTGGCACCGGCACAGCCAGCGGCCGGCTGGCCTACCCTCCTGCGTCCCCCCTTCGCTCCACCCGGGTGGGGCCGGAATATTAACCGGCTGTCCATCGGCTACGCCTTTCGGCCTCGCCTTAGGTCCCGCCTAACCCGACGCGGATCGACCTTGCGTCGGAAACCTTAGGCCTTCGGCGGACGCGGTTCTCACGCGTCTTCCGCTACTCGTGCCGGCATTCTCACTTCCGCACGCTCCACGCGTCCTCACGGTCGCGCTTCCACGCGTGCGGAACGCTCCCCTACCGCTCCCGTGCCTCATCAGCACGAGAACCCGCTGCTTCGGCGCCGGGCTTAAGCCCCGTTACATTTTCGGCGCAGGGCCGCTCGACCAGTGAGCTGTTACGCACTCTTTAAAGGATGGCTGCTTCTAAGCCAACCTCCTGGCTGTCATAGCAGCCCCACATCCTTTCCCACTGAGCCCGGACTTGGGGGCCTTAGCAGGCGGTCTGGGTTGTTCCCCTCTCGACCATGGAGGTTATCCCCCACGGTCCGACTCCCACGCTGCACGTGGCGGCATTCGGAGTTTGACAGGGTTCGGTAGCATAACGCCCCTAGCCCTACCAGTGCTCTACCTCCGCCACGGACCGCGTGAGGCTAGCCCTAAAGCTATTTCGGGGAGAACGAGCTATCTCCGGGTTCGATTGGCATATCACCCCTACCCACAGCTCATCCCACACCTTTGCACTGGTGATGGGTTCGGGCCTCCACGGGGGATTAGCCCCGCTTCACCCTGGCCATGGGTAGCTCACCCGGTTTCGCGTCTACTCCCGGCGACGAGACGCCCTGTTCGGACTCGCTTTCGCTCCGGCTCCGGGTGTGACCCCCTTAGCCTTCGCCACCGAGAGTAACTCGCCGGCTCATTCTCCAAAAGGCACGCCCTCAGGCATTGCCCCCAAAGGGGCCATAGCCCTCGGACCGCTTGTAGGCATGCGGTTTCAGGTTCTATTTCACTCCCCTCACCGGGGTTCTTTTCACCTTTCCCTCACGGTACTGGTGCGCTATCGGTCGCCAGGGGTATTTAGCCTTGGAGGGTGGTCCCCCCTGCTTCCCACGACCTTCCACGTGGGCCGTGGTACTCGGGATCCCATCCCCGGGAGGCCTTCGACCTTTCGCCTACGGGGCTATCACCCTCTATGGCGGGCCTTTCCAGACCACTTCGGCTAGGCCAAGGCTTGGTAACTCCCTGAGGCGTCCGAGGCCGCCCCCGGATGGGTCCCACAACCCCCACAGGGCAACGCCCTCGGGCTTTAACACCCTGTGGGTTTGGGCTCTTCCCCGTTCGCTCGCCACTACTAGGGGAATCTCGGTTGATTTCTTTTCCTGGGGGTACTAAGATGTTTCAGTTCCCCCCGTGCCCCTCCGTGGCCTATGGATTCAGCCACGGATGCCTGGGGTTCACCCCAGGCGGGTTTCCCCATTCGGGCACCCCCGGGTCATCGCGCCCGCACACGGCTCCCCGAGGCTTTTCGCAGTGTGCCGCGCCCTTCATCGGCCCCTGGCGCCAAGGCATCCACCGCATGCCCTTACTCGCTTACACGTGACGCGGAGAACCCGTTTCCCGAGCTGCCCGCGTTGCTTTCCTCATTCCACGCTCTGTTCGGTTGTTAAGGTGCACGCCGGACTCCTCGCCCGACTCACCATGACGAGCCCCTTCCCGGCCCGCCAGCGGATGGCCGCTGGCTCCCGCCTCCGAACCAAACCCTGCCCGGCTTCGGGAGCCAGCCTCCATCCGGCAACGCTGGATTATAACGAGGAGTCCCTCTCCTGTCAAGGTGCCCAGGTGGAGATGACGGGATTCGAACCCGTGACCTCCTCCGTGCAAAGGAGGCGCTCTCCCATCTGAGCTACATCCCCACCTCAGGTGGGCCTGCCTGGACTCGAACCAGGGACCCCTCCCTTATCAGGGGAGTGCTCTGACCGCCTGAGCTACAGGCCCACACCTCATACTGCGCTTATGATTTTATACGCCGATCGCGTCCCCTGTCAAGATGCCGCCCGGCGGGGCACACGAGGAGGATCCTTGAGCCGGAGGTCTGAAGCCCTCTCGGAGGAGGTCGCCCCCTGAGATCCCCCATAGCCTTCTATGAGGAAGAGATCCCCCGAAGCGTCCATCTCCATCCCGGGCTTGCCTCGGGGAACACCCGGCGGCGTCTTCCTATGTCCCGGGCGCCCCGAGGATGGCCCGCAAACATTCCGTCACGGGAGGCAGGGGGGTCTGGAACAGCCATCCCACCTCCAGCCAGAACCCCGGCACCGCGATGCTGGCCACCCGTCCCGCCCGCACCCCCTCCACCGCATATCGATCCCCCTGCCGCCGATGCACCCACAGCACCCCCTCCTCCCCATCCACCCCCCAATACTCCTCCACCCCCGCCCGCGCATATTCCTCCGCCTTCTCCCACAGATCCAGCGTCCGCGTCGACGGGCTCACCACCTCCACCACCAGCGCCGGCACCACCTCCAGGGGCACCCCCCGCGCCCGCCCCACATCCTCCGGACGGATCACGAACACATCCGGCTCCCGCACCACGTCCGGCAACACCCGCACCGCCGCCGGCCCCATCAAAACCTCTCCCCATCCCCTGGCTTCACAATAGCCCTGTAGCAAGCGGTAAAGGAAGCCCACCAGGCGCTGGTGTTCCGCGGTGGCCGGTGAGTGCATCAGGACCTCCCCCCGGACGAACTCCCAAATCCGGTCCTCCGGCGCCTCCCGGAGATAGCGCTCCAGCGTCCACCCTCCCATCCGGATCACATACGGCTCCCGCACCGGAACCTTCCGCTCGTCCACCACCATCACCCCCATCGCCACCTCCCATCTGTCCGCCCCATCCATGCAGGGGTTTCCGGATCATCTCGTCGAACCCGGCCCATGGGGTCAAACGATTACGATTACACCGAACATGATGGGCCGGATCTTCGAGGCGGGCAATCCAGGGAACGGCCGCCCGTCATCGCCGGTGCGGCTCCGTCGATCCATCCGGCAGAACAAGCAAGAAGCCGCCAGAGCGTCCAGCTGGTTATCGCCTCCATCCGGGGTGAGGCGCTCCGTGAAGCGCGCGACTCACCGCCCAGCGATCCCTCACCGGCACCCGCAGGCCTCGAGGGAGGGACAGTCGCAGACTTCGGCCACCGCCTCGATCTCCACCCGAGCTCCCATGGGCAGCGCGGTCACGCCCACCGCTGAACGGGCGGGGGGCATCTGCGGGAAGAACTCGGCGTAAACGGCGTTCATGCGAGGCCACTCGGAGAGATCCACCAGGAACACCGTGGTCTTGACCACGTGACGAAGACAGGACCCGGCCGCTTCCAGGATCGCCCGCAAATTCTCCAGGGCCTGCCGGGTCTGGCTCTCGATGTCCGGCCCCGCCAGCTGACGGGTCTCCGGGACCAGGCCCAGCTGGCCAGCGGTGAAGATGAGGTTCCCCACCCGGATGGCCTGGGAATAGGGGCCGACAGCAGGGGGAGCTTTCTCCGTGGCGATCGCTTCCCGAGCCATGACACCTCCTTAGCGGTGGATTCAGGCGGAACGCGAGCCGTAGAGGACATGCTGGCGAACCGCGTGACAGAGCAGGCACATGGGGTCCTCGCAGAGCAGGGCCATAGGATCCCGGCGCAGGAGATCCAGAAGGATCTCCACCATCCGCCCCATGGGCAGCCCCTGGAAGACCCGCTCGCTCAGGTAGACCCGACGGGTGATCGGCTCCAGACGCGGCGCGGCGGCGCCGAAGCCTCGACGACACCCCGGGAAGCCCGGCAACTCCACCACCCGGCGGTCCATCAACGCCCAGCGGAGGAAGGTTTTGCGCCCGGCCAGGGCTTCCACGTAATGGATGGCCACGTTCATCGTGGGATCGGCGCCGAGGAGCAGGACGTCGCCCCCTTCCGCATGGAGCCAGCGCAACGGCCCCCAGGGATCCTGGAGAGATTGGGCGGCGGCGACCGCCTCCGCCCGCGGGCCCACCGTGACGAAGGAAAGGACGGGGTGCTCGCTCCGGCGCGCGCCGGGCAGCCGACGGGCCATCTCCGGGAACGGACCCCACTCCGGATCCGCCGGGAGATCCGAGCGGAAAAACACCGCCCGGGCGTTGCCCCCCTGCATGGCCAGGTAGACCACGCCGTTATCCGGCGGGCCCGTCCGCGGATAGACCATGGTGGAAGAGGTGAAGGCAGGGGTCAGCCAGGTCTCGCCGGCCATGGCCGCCTGGACCGCGCCGAGGAGGGTGGCGATGCCCCCTCGCACCTGCTCCGCCGCGTCGGGGGCGGCCACGATAAGGGCCGGGCCGTCCGGGTTCCAGCGGATGGCCTCCAGGGCCAGAACCAGGGTTCGGAAACCGATCGGTCCCACCACCGGAGCTCAGCGTCCTTTCCATTCGGCCTTGCGCTTCTCGATGAACGCCCGCATCCCCTCTTTCTGATCCTCCGTGGCGAAGAGGAGATAGAAGAGCCGGCGCTCATATTCCAGGCCGTCCCGCAGGCTGGTCTCGAAGGCTTTGTTCACCGCCTCCTTGGCCAGGCGGACGGCGATGGGCGGCCGGGCGGCGATCTCCTTCGCCAGGCGGATCGCTTCCTCCAGGTAAACTTCCACGGGGACCACGCGGGAGACCAGCCCGGCGGCCTCCGCCTCCCGGGCGCTCATGTAACGGCCGGTGAGGATCATCTCCATCGCCTTCGACTTACCGATGGCCCGGGTCAGGCGCTGGGTGCCCCCGGCCCCGGGCATCACCCCGATGTTGATCTCCGGCTGGCCGAAGACGGCGGTCTCCGAGGCGATGATGATGTCGCAGGCCATGGCCAGCTCGCAGCCCCCGCCCAGGCACCAGCCCGAGACCGCGGCGATGATCGGCTTGCGGATCCGCTGGATGCGATCCCAGCGGGCGATGTGATCCCGCAGCAGCATCTCCACCGCGCTGGCCTCGGCCATCTCCTTGATGTCCGCCCCCGCGGCGAAGGCCCGCTCGTTCCCCGTGATCACCATGCAGCGGATGGCCTCGTCGCGATCGAAGGCCTCCAGAGCCGTCGCCAGCTCCTCCATCAGGACGCTGTTGAGGGCGTTCAGCTGCTGGGGGCGGTTCAGGCGGATCAGCCCCACGTTCTCGATGGTCTCCACCAGGATCGAGGTGTAGGCCATGGGACCCTCCCGCAGGCTGAGGATGGGATCTCCTACCGGAAGTTCAACAGGAAGATGGCCTCCAGGGTGGCGTAAAGGTTGAGGGTCATGTGCATCACGATGGGCGGCCAGAGGGACCGGGTGCGGGCCCGCAAACCGGTTAGAGCCAGGCCCACCAGGAAGGCCTGGGCGATCCAGAACCACTGATCCGTGGTCCCCCCGTAGGTGAAGAGGTGGAACAGGGCAAAGATCAGCGAGACGAGATAGACGGCGAACATGGGGCCCACCCGCACCGCCAGGGCGGGATACAGGAGGCCCCGGAACAGCAGCTCCTCCGTCGGCGGGCCGACCAGCACGGCGAGGAACCCCATGGCCGTCCAGCCCAGGGGATCCCGGCCTCGGAACAGAGGGGCCAGGTTCTCCGGGATCACCGGCCGGCCCGACGCCATGGTGACCGCATCCAGCGCCACTGCTAAGCCCAACGCTAAGAAGGGCACCGCCCACAGGGGGATGCGCGCAGGGGGAACCAGGCGCAGGGCTGGGGCCAGCGGGCCGCGCACCCACAGGCGCAGGGCAGCCCCCACGGTGATCAGGGTGAACAGATAGATGAAGCCGCTGGCCAACCCCGTGAAGCGCCCGCTGGCGGCCGCTCGGGCGTAGGCGGCCTCGAACGGCTGGCCGGGCATCGCCACGACCCAGTAGATCAGAAAGAAGAGGACGCCCAACATGAACTGGACCATCAGGAAATACGCCAGGGCCGTCAGAGCCAGGCCGATCCCCCAGGGCGGGGCCGGCTCCAGCTCCTCAGACGGTGCGGAGGAGGACGGGGCAGGACGCATCTTCACGAGCTCCTCACATCACGAAATATTGAAGGAAATTGATCCGGGCTCCCGGGGCCGGGCCGGCGGGCCGCTTCCTCATCGCGCCCACGCCAGCGTCCCATCTGGCCACCTGCCACCTCGGGGCGGGTTCAGAGCCTGCTCATAAACCCGGGCGAACTCCTCCTCAAACCGGGCCGCCATCGCCGGATCCGTCACGATCAGGAAGTTCTCATCGTTGTCCTGCTCGGCGTTGCGGGAGAAGTTATAGGACCCGAAGATCACCACCCGACGGTCGATGACGAACACCTTGTGGTGCATGTTGTAAGGGTTGCCGTCCTTCAGCACGTCAATCCCCGCCCGCCGCAGACGGTTGAACTGGCTCACCGGGGATCCCGCGCCGCTGGACTCGAACACCCCATGGATCTCCACCCCGGCCCGGGCCCGCTCCAGCAGCGCATCGCCGATCCGCGGGTGCGTGAAGGCGAAGGCCATGAAGGCGATGCGCTCCCGCGCTCCCCGGATCGCCCGCACGATGGCCTCGACCGTCGGATCCTCCGGGGCGAAGTAATTTTCCACCGGGATCCCATGGATGGTCAATCGCGGGGTCGTGTCGCCGGAGGGACGAGCAGGGCCGAAGGCGCGGCGCTCGAACATGGCAGCGAACTTGACGGCGTAATTGCGGGCCAGCTCCGACGAGCGAAGGAGAGCGGCGTTGTTGTTGTTCTGATAGACATCGTTGTCCGTGAAGTTCATCGAGCCCGTCCACACGCGCTCGCCGTCGATGACCATGAACTTGTTGTGCATGTAGCCCTCCCGCTCGTCGGTGACCACGGGGATGCCCCCCGCCCGCAGGCGGGCGACGGCCTTCGTGTCGGCGTTGTCGGTCTCGGTGACCACCCGAACCCGGACGCCGCGATCGCGAGCCCGCAGGAGGGCCTCCGCCACCGGCATCAGATCGATCTCGTAGACGGCCACGTCCAGGGTCCGCTGGGCACCATCGATGGCCGCGATGAGGGCATCGGCTACACCTCCCCGATGGAACTCCGGGGCGTCCGGGAAACGCGGGGCCGTGAAGAAGACCTCATACCATCCCCCCTCGCCGGAGGGAGCCGTGGAAGGCGACGCCCCGCCCCGGCCCATGCACTGCTGGGCCATCCCCAGGGCCGCCGCCAAGAGCAACAGAACGGCCAGGCCGGCCAGGGAGAGCGGCCGGGATAACGCCCGAGACCTTCCCGGAAGCAGACTCCGCCTCCTGCGCGAGCTCAAAGGGACCTCCGGAGAGGAAATATCCTTACCCATCCGGATCCCCCGGAGGGGGATCCGGGGACCAGTCCCGCAGGGCCTCCAGGGTCCATTCCAGACGCTGCCCCGGCATCCAGGCTTCCCACTCTGGAGGAGGCGTCAGCCCCCATGGAGAGAGCAGCTCCCCTGCCTCCGCCGCCGGGGCCCGAGCCGCCCGGCCGATGCGGCGCATGGCCAGGCGCACCCGCTCGCCGGTTCTCTCCGGGGCGGAACCCACCCGCGCCATCGCCCAGCCGAGCAGGCGCTCCGCCTCTGCGTCCGTCAGCCCGCTCCGCCAGCTCTCGTCCTCCAGCACCCGCTCCAGCCAGGCCGCCAGCCTGGGCTCCAGCGTCCGTTCTTCCTCACACGGGCTCAATGCCAGCCTCCCACGATCTGCGGAAGGGCGATCCGCAACGTGTAGGGCGCAGGCTCGGTGGTGAACCGCGCCAGCGCCGAGATCGCCAGCACCACCCGGCGATCCGGCCCCGCCTCGACGAGCCCCTCCCCGGTCCCGTCCGGCCGCAGGGGCAGCCGCTCCACCCGGGCCTCCCCGTCCCTCCGGAGGCGGAGGACCTGGAGGGCGAAGCGCACGGGGACCTCCGGGGCGACCCGGGCCCAGCCCTCGGCCTCCCACCCGGCCTCCTCCTCGGCCCCATCCCGGAGCCCGATCTCCGGGATCTCGATGGCGTCTAAGGCCACCCCGGGGCGGTTGACCGCATCGTCGGTGACCACTTCGAAGCGCAGGCGGATCACCTGCCCTGCGTAGGGGGTGAGATCCACCGTCTCGGTGATCCAGCGCGGCCTCTCCCCTCCTCCGCTCACCCCCGTGTAGCCCCACCCCAGGTTGTTGTGATTGGGGTTCGCGTCGGTCCCCGAGGGCGTGCGCAACATCGTCCAGCGCTGCCCTCCATCCGTGGAGACGCTGACGTAGGCGTAATCCCAACCCTCCTCCAGATCATACCAGATGCGATAGCGCAGAGTGGCCCGTGGGACTCCCCGCAGATCGACGATGCGGGTCAAGCGGGGGTTGCTGTCGTCCCCCCGGACCGCATACCAGAACCGCCGGCCCTCGAAGGGGGAGGCGGCGACCAGGGGGAGGACGGAGGAGCCCCGGAAGGAAAGGGCCAGGGTCCGCCCGGCCGGGAGCTCGATGTAATCCGTGGCGTAAGGGAACACCGTGTCCCGGATCTCCTGCGGGAGGCGGTTCACCCGGACGGCCCGCCGGGGCTCCGGAAGCTGCAACGCCCGGTAGCGCGGCCCCGAGGGGGGCTCAGCGTGATCCAGGAAGTTTGCCGCGACCCATTCCAGAAAGAAGGCGTCGGCGTCCTCGCCCGCTCCCCGCTCGCGCAGCACCGCGTCCACGGCCTCCAGGCCGTTCTCCGGGTGGGCCACCAGACGCCGCGTGGCCTCCTCCCCGAAGCGCTCCAGGAAGTATTCCAGGAAAAGAAAAGCGGCCCCGTAGTGCTCCGCGTTCCCCTCCTCCTGAGTCCCCCAGGTGTTCAACTGGGTGTCGGGCTGACCCAGGAAGGCGCTCTCGAAGCCGCCCACATCGTAGCCGCTGAGGAAGGCGGCCAGCTCCGAGGCCCCTTCGTTCAGCCAGGTCTCCTCGTTGCGATCGTGATACCAGTGGATCATGTGCTGGAACTCGTGGGCCAGCACCCCGTGATAGAAGTCGGAGTTCACAGACACGCTATCCAGGTTGATGTAGAACATCTCCGCCTCGTTGGAGTCGGCCCGCACGGCCCTGGGGAACTCATCCTTGCTGGCGTAATAGCCCGCCACGCCCCCCAGCCCGCCGGCGTGGAGGATGAAGAGATGCGGATCGCAATCCACGCCGGGCGTCCATTCGCTCCCGAAGAATTCGCGGACGGTCGGGTAGGTCCGCTGCTCGAAGATCTCGGCGGCCGCCCGCAGATCCGCCGGGTCCACCGTCCGCCCCTCCTCCACCCAGAGATACGCATGGGGGGTCTTCTCCCGCAGGACCGCCGTGACGGTGAAGGTCTCGTTCGTGTCGTTGTTGGAGGCCAGGAAGGCTCGCCGGGCGCCGAGGGGAAGGTCCCGCTCCGGCCGGCAGGCCGTCTCCGGGGTGTCAGGCGGGAGGCCGAGATACCGCACCGCCAGATCCCGCAGGTCCCGCACCGGAGGGTCTGCCTGCAGGAGCGCCCGGAGCGTCTCCGTGGCGTCTGGGGTCCCGGCAGGGGTGAGGGTCCCCCAGGGGGCGGTCGCCGGGATCGTCGGCGTGGGGGTTGGGCCGGGCACCCCGCCGCGCCCGCACAGCCCTCCCAGGACCAGCGCCAGAAAGAACCAGCGGATGATCCCCGTTCGAGTCATCAAGGGCTCCGGAGGGAATCCAGGCTCTGGCTCTATCATAATCCCACCCCTCGGGATGGGTGTGTCCCGATTTTGTCGGGCCTGGCCGCCTTGTAGGACAACTGCGAGCAGTTGTCCTACGATTTTGGGACCCACCCCTCGGGATGGCGCTTCCCCCCTGCGCGGTGTCCGGGAGGTCCTGAAGCGCCCCGCTCATCGATCCGCTCGCCTCCGACCGCGCCTTACCGCTGATGTGGATGGGATCATGCGCCGGTCTGTCGAGGAGTTGCCGGAGCTGATCGCAGCGGCCGAGGAGGAGGGGCTTCCGCCACGCATCCAGGACGCGGGGGATTTCGCCCGCCGTCACCATGTCCTGCTGCTGCGTCATCGAGAAAGCGGGATCAACGCGGATATCTCCTTGGGCATGCTATCTTTCGAAAAAGAGGCGGTGGAACGCCGCATCGCTTATCAGGCTGGCGAACTCACGATCCGACTTCCCATCCCCTGAAGACCTCATCATCTTTAAGGCTGTGGCACATCGACCTCAGGACTTGCTGGATATTCAGGCCCTTATCAAAGAACTCATCGCAAAAGGGGTGCAAGAAGCGGAGAGGAACGAGGGGTTCTTAATGCAAATCAGAACAATCAAATCAGATCTTGATAGCACTCAGAAATTTGGATAAAATGGGATTGTATTCGGACACCTGCTTCGGGATGGATCCGATGGCCCGGACAGTCGACTGGGGAGGCATCGGGGCGCCCTCGCTATCCTGAGGATCGGCCTTGAAATCGAAACGATTCAATCCAGATGCCATCCCAGTGAGGGAGCGCTCAAGCCCCCTGACGAAGGGAGACGTTCGGGACCTGATGTTGGGGATCCTCGTGAAGGAGACAAATCAGGATGGAAACCTTACACTCGCTGTGGCAGAAGGCGAAAAGAGGAGACTGGATCGTCGGATTGCGGTGGGAGATGCCTGGAGAAGAGAAGTTATAGGAAGCCTGGATCCGCGCGGCCGCCCGCGCCGGGCATCGCCTGCTCTACTTCCGTCAGGACGGCGCGCTCAGCGGGATCCTGCAAGATCTGCCGGGGACCACCCTCGTGGACGCCCCACAGTGGAGCCCCAACCTGCGCGCCCGTCTCCTGGACCTGCTCCCCCGGGAAGGCCCCCTGACGGTGGGGCTATGGGAGGACCTGCAGGGCTTGCTGAGCCAACCGGACCCCCGGGCCGCCTGGGAGATCCTGGAGGCCCTGGATTGGCTCCGGCGGGAGGCTCCGGTGATCTGGTTCACTCTGATCCGAGGGGATCCGGATACGCTGCCGCTCTTCACCCCACCGGTGCCCCTGTCCTCCTTTATAGTGATCCCGCTCACCCTGCCGCCGGATCCTCTCCTGCTAACCCTGGCGCTCCGGGAGGAAGATCCGCGACTTCCTCCCGGCCTTTACCGGCTGGTCTTTGATCCCGAGCCCCGGCTGGAGTTCCTCGCGCACACCTCGGTGAAAGGGCTCCTCCCCTTGTTCGGGATACTGCATCGCCAGCGTCAGCAGCAACAGACGCTGGAGCAGCGAATGCGCCTGCTCGCAGCCCTGGCCGAAGGGACGCGGTGGTTGCCGGATCTCCCGGCCTTCCTGAACGTTCTCATCCGGGAGCTGGTGGAGCACCTCGAGGTGGATCGGGGGGCCATCGCCCTCCGGGAGGGGCCGGATCGCCTGCGCATCGTCGCCGAGCACCGGCGGATCGAAGGCCCCTCGGCCCTGGGCGCCGTCATCAACCTGACCGACGATCCTCTCTCCACCCGTGTCGTGCAGACGCGCCAGCCCCTCGTCCTCAACAAGATCCAGGATCCGGCCCTCTTCGGCGCCTCCGCCCCCCTGCTGCAGCAGCTTGGGATCCGCTCCATTTTGATCGTGCCCATCCCACGGGGGGAAGAGGTCCTCGGCAACATCGGCCTGGACAGCGTCCGCGTGGAGCGCCCGTTCGGGCCGCAGGAGGTCCAGCTGGTTCAAACCATCGCCGAAGGGGTCGCGGGCCTGATCGAAGGGGCGCAGGCCCTGGAGCGGCAACAACGCCTGGCCCAGCTCCTCGAGGCCCTGCGCCGGATCCTCCGCTCCGCCTTAGAGGTCCAGAACTTTGAGGCCTTCCTCCATCAGGTCCTCGCGCAGGCCATGGAGGCCCTGGAGAGCCCCATCGGGGTCCTCTGGGCCGCGGGGAGGCTCAGCGCGCGCGGGATCTCATCCCCCGTCCTCGAGTCCATTGAGGACACCGCCCGAAAGGAGGGGCTCCGCATCACCGAGACCCTTGCGGTGTCGGATCACCGGGAGCTTCCTCCGTCTGCCCTGCGAGACGCCCTCTTGCAGGCGGGCATCCGGGCCTCCCTGAGCGTGCCGATCCGGGCCGGCGAGCGCCCAATCGGCGTCCTGGGCCTGGCCAGCCCGACCCCGCGCCGGTGGAGGCCGGAGGAGATCGCGCTCGCGGAGGCCATCGCGCTGGAGATCGGCCATACCGTTGAGCGCATCCGCTTTGTCCGCCATCTGCGCCTGCTCTATCGCCTGGCGGACGCCCTCAGCGGGTTCCGGGATCTGCATGGGGCGCTGCAGCCGATCTTTGATCTGATCCGGGGCGAGCTGATGGCGCGTGAGGTGGGCCTGTATCTCCCCGTGGAAGAAGATCCCTCGACGCTGGCCTGCCGGATCCGCTCGGCCTCGGGATCACGATCCGTCTTCCCGGCCCGCATGCGCCGGCATGCCATCCCGGCCCTGGAGCCCATATTCCAGGGCCAGGCCCTCTGGTTCACCGATCCGCCCGGTGCCCCTACCCCCTTTCCCGCCCGATCGCTGGCGCTTCTTCCGTTGAAGCACGAGGGCGAGATCCTGGGGAGCCTGGCCATCGCCTGGGAGAAGCCGGCGGTCTTCGATGTGGACACCCGGGAGTTCCTGTTCCGGGTAGCCGCCCTGCTGACCACGGGGGTGCTCAACGAGCGCCTGTGGCGGCAGCTGGAGCGTCGCGCCCGTGAGCTCGAAAGCCTCACGGAGTCCCTGCAACAGGCCCTGAAGCTCCGCGAGCAGATGATCCAGAACGTCTCCCATGAGCTGCGGACCCCCCTGGCGATCCTTCAGGGATACATCGAGCTCATGCGGGAGGAAGCTTTGGGCCCTCTGACGTCGGAGCAACGTGAGGCGCTGGAGGTGATGCAGGAGCGGTTAAATGGGCTCATTCGGTATGTGGAGCTCCTCCTCACCCTTCAGGAGATCCAGGCCGGCGCGCGGTCGCTGAACATCCTGGATCTCCGGGAGCTGGTGCGGGAGGCATGCCGGGCGTATCAGAGCCGCCTCGATCCCCAACGCCATGCCCTCCGGGTTCACCTGCCGGATCATCCGGTCTGGGTGATGGGGGAAGGGGAGCGCCTGCTCCTGACCCTCACCGAGCTCCTGGAGAACGCGGTCAAATTCTCCCCGGCGGGGGGGACGATCCAGGTCTCCCTCGCCGTGCAGGGGCCGGAAGCCCTTCTGGAAGTGCGCGATGAAGGGATCGGCATCCCTGCCGAAGCCATCTCCCGGGTGTTTGAGCCCTTCTATCAGGTCAACGGGGGCACGACCCGGAAGTTCGGAGGGATGGGAATTGGGCTGACAGTGGTGAAGCAGGTCGTCGAGGCGCATCAGGGTCGCGTGGAGATCGAGAGCGCGGTCGGTCAGGGCACGCGCGTCCTCCTGCGCCTGCCCATCGTGATCCCATGATCCGGGCGGCCGAACCGGTCGCCCCGGCGATCCCCCGGCCCCGGGCGAGGACCCGGGGCCACCTCTTAGGGCTTTCCAGTTTCTCCGCATGCAGGGCAACTGCTTGCAGTTGCCCTACATATCCACTGCCAGAAAATTCTGGAAGGCCCCGGCCACCTCCCCTGGATGTGAGCGAAAGCACCCGGGAGACCTGACGGTCGACACCCCTACCCGGACCGATCCGGGTGTATACTTCGCGGAAAAAAGATAACCGGGATGAACCTTCTCGGCCCCGGGCGGGGCCGTTGGCAGCCCAAGCGAAGAGGGAGGTTTCCCATGGCCCGACCGATGGTAACGGTGGACGGGAACGAGGCCGCCGCCAACGTGGCTTATCAGCTGAGCGAGGTGATCGCCATTTATCCGATCACCCCCTCCTCCCCGATGGGGGAGCTGGCGGATGAATGGGCGGCGAAGGGACGCCCCAACCTGTGGGGGACGGTGCCGAAGGTGATCGAGATGCAGAGCGAGGGCGGGGCCGCTGGGGCCATCCATGGGGCCATCCAGACCGGCGCCCTGGCCACCACCTTCACGGCCTCCCAGGGCCTGCTGCTGATGATCCCCAACATGTATAAAATCGCCGGGGAGCTCACCCCCCTGGTGATCCACGTGGCCGCCCGCACCATCGCCACCCACGCCCTCTCCATCTTCGGGGATCACAGCGACGTGATGGCCGCGCGGCAGACCGGGTTCGCCATCCTGGCCTCGGGCTCGGTCCAGGAGGCCCAGGATCTGGCCCTCATCGCCCACGCGGCGACCCTGGAGTCCCGCGTCCCCTTCCTCCATTTCTTCGACGGTTTCCGCACCTCTCACGAGATCAACAAGATCGAGCTGCTCACCCCGGAGGACCTGCGGGCGATGATCGATGAGGAATGGATCCGCGCCCACCGAGCCCGGGCCCTCTCGCCGGATCATCCCTTCATCCGGGGCACCGCCCACAACCCCGACACGTATTTCCAGGCCCGGGAGGCGGTCAACCCTTACTACCTGGCCTGCCCCACCATCGTCCAGAACGCCATGGACCGCCTCGCCCGCCTGGTCGGACGTCACTACCATCTCTTCGACTATGTGGGGGACCCGGAGGCGGAGCGGGTGATCGTGCTCATGGGCTCGGGGGCGGAGGTGGCGCACGAGACCGTGGAGTATCTCAACGCCCGGGGCGAGCGGGTGGGGGTCATCAAGGTCCGGCTTTACCGCCCCTTCTCGGTGGAGCATTTCATCCGGGCCTTGCCGCCCACCGTGAAGGCCATCGCCGTGCTGGATCGGACGAAGGAGCCGGGCAGCGCGGGGGAGCCCCTCTACCTGGATGTGGTGACCGCGGTGGAGGAGGCCATGGCCTCGGGCCTCACCCCCTTCCGGGAGATGCCGCGGATCATCGGGGGGCGCTACGGGCTCTCCTCCAAGGAGTTCACCCCGGCCATGGTCAAGGCCGTCTTCGACGAGCTGGCGAAGGACCGCCCGCGGAACCACTTCACGGTGGGCATCTACGACGATGTGACCCACACCAGCCTGGAGTTCGATCCCTCGTTCTCCACCGAGGACCCGGAGACGGTGCGGGCGGTCTTCTACGGCCTGGGGGCCGACGGCACGGTGAGCGCCAACAAGAACTCCATTAAGATCATCGGGGACGAGACCGATTACTACGCCCAGGGCTACTTCGTCTACGACTCCAAGAAGTCCGGCTCGGTGACGGTCTCGCACCTGCGCTTCGGGCCGCGGCCCATCCGCTCCTCCTACCTGATCCGCCGCGCCAACTTCGTGGCCTGCCATCAGTTCAACTTCCTGGAGCGCATGGATGTGCTGCAGGTTGCCGAGCCGGGGGCGATCTTCCTGCTCAACAGCCCCTATGGGCCGGACGAAGTGTGGGACCACCTCCCCCGTTCGGTCCAGCAGGCGATCATCGAGAAGAACCTCCGCTTCTACGTGGTGGACGCCTACCGCATCGCGCGGGAGCACGGGCTGGGGCCGCGCATCAACACCATCCTGCAGACCTGCTTCTTCGCCCTGACGAACATCCTGCCCCTGGAGCAGGCGGTAGCGAAGATCAAGGAGGCCATCGTCAAGACCTACGGCAAGCGGGGCGAAGCCATCGTGGAGAAGAACTTCGCGGCGGTGGATGCCGCCCTGCAGCATCTCCATGAGGTGAAGGTCCCCAACCGGGTCACCAGCACCTTCGACCGTCGGCCGCCCGTGCCGCCGGAGGCGCCGGAGTTCGTGCAGCGGGTGACCGCCCGCCTAATCGCCGGGGAGGGGGATCTCCTGCCGGTGAGCGCCTTCCCGCCGGACGGCACGTGGCCCAGCGGGACCAGCAAGTGGGAGAAGCGCAACATCGCCCAGGAGATCCCGGTGTGGGAGCCGGACCTGTGCATCCAGTGCGGCAAGTGCGTGATGGTCTGCCCCCACTCGGTGATCCGGGCCAAGGTCTACGATCCCGCTCTGCTCGCGGAAGCCCCGCCCACCTTCAAGCACGCCCCGGCCCGGTGGCGGGAGTTCAAGGACATGGTTTACACCCTCCAGGTGTCCCCGGAGGATTGCACCGGCTGCGCCCTGTGCGTGGAGGTCTGCCCGGCGAAGGACAAGTCCGATGTCAGCCGCAAGGCCATCAACATGCGGCCCCAGGCCCCGTTGCGGGAGGCCGAGCGCCGGAACTGGGAGTTCTTCCTCCAGCTCCCTGAGGTGGATCGGCTGCGGGTGAACGTCGGGCAGGTGAAGGACGTGCAGCTGCTGGAGCCGCTGTTCGAGTTCTCCGGGGCGTGCGCCGGCTGTGGGGAGACCCCCTACCTCTCGCTGCTCACCCGGCTCTTCGGCGACCGGCTGGTGATCGCCAACGCCACCGGATGCTCCTCCATCTACGGGGGCAACCTCCCCACCACCCCGTGGACCTATAACCGGGAGGGGCGCGGCCCGGCCTGGTCCAACTCGTTGTTCGAGGACAACGCGGAGTTCGGCCTGGGGATGCGCCTCAGCCTGGACAAGCAACGGGAATACGCGATGGAGCTCCTGAAGCGGCTCAGCGCGCAGATCGGCGAGGCGCTGGTGGAGGAGCTCCTGAACGCCGATCAATCCACGGAGGAAGGGATCCGGGCCCAGCGGGAGCGGGTGGGTCTGCTCAAGGCCCGCCTGCAGGCGCTGCCGGACTCCCCGGAGGTGCGGAATCTGCTAACGGTGGCGGACGCCCTGGTGCGCAAGAGCGTGTGGATCATCGGGGGCGACGGCTGGGCTTACGACATCGGCTACGGCGGGCTGGATCACGTGCTGGCCTCGGGCTATGATGTGAACATCCTGGTGCTGGACACCGAGGTCTACTCCAACACGGGCGGCCAGATGTCCAAGGCCACCCCGCGGGGGGCGGTGGCCAAGTTCGCCGCGGGCGGCAAGCGCGGCCCTAAGAAGGACCTCGCCCTGATGGCCATCAGTTACGGCAACGTCTATGTGGCCCGGGTGGCCATGGGAGCCAACGACACCCATACCGTCAAGGCCTTCCTGGAAGCCGACTCCTATGAGGGGCCGTCCCTGATCATCGCCTACAGCCACTGCATCGCCCATGGCTACGATCTGCGCTACGGGATGGAGCAGCAGAAGCGGGCCGTGCTCTCGGGCTACTGGCCGCTGATCCGCTACGATCCGCGGCGGCTGCGGGAGGGCCTCAACCCGCTTCAGATCGACTCCCGGCCGCCCAGCATCCCGCTCTCGGAGTATATGTATAACGAGACCCGGTTCACGATGCTGGTCCACAGCCGGCCGGAGATCGCGGAGGAGCTGCTGGAGGAGGCCGAGGAGGAGATCCGCCTCCGCTGGCGGGTCTACGAGGCCCTGGCCCAGATGCCGGTGAACGGGCGGAATGGCCGTGCCTGATCAACCCGGGGCAGGGCCCCTAAGCGGGGCCCTGCCCCTCTCTTCCATCCTCGCAGCGCATCGGAGGCTTCTATGGTCGATCTCTCCACCCGCTATTTGGGGTTTCACCTGCGGAATCCCCTCATCGCCTCATCCTCTCCGCTGACGGAGGACCTGGAGACCCTCCGCCGTCTGGAGGAGGCGGGGATCGCTGCGGTGGTGTTGCCTTCCCTGTTCGAGGAGCAGATCATCGAGGAAAGCGAGCGCCTGGACTACGGGCTCTCTTACGGGGAGGAGAGCTTCGCCGAGGCCCTGCGTTATTTCCCCGATCTTCACCACTACAATATGGGGCCCGAGGGCTATCTCGAGCACATCCGGCGGGCCAAGGCGGCCCTCTCCATCCCCGTCATCGCCAGCCTGAACGGCGTGACCACCGGCGGGTGGATCCGCTATGCGCGGCTGATGGAGGAGGCCGGCGCGGACGCCCTGGAGCTGAACATCTACTACCTGCCCACATCCCCCGATGAGAGCAGCCAGGCGGTGGAGGAAAATTACGTCCGGCTGGTGCGGGATGTGGTCGCCTCCGTGCGCATCCCGGTGGCCGTCAAGCTGAGCCCTTACTTCAGCTCCCTCCCTTATATGGCCCGGCGGTTCGAGGAGGCAGGCGCCGCCGCCCTGGTGCTCTTCAACCGGTTTTATCAGCCGGACATCGACCTGGAGGCCCTGGAGGTGGTGCCCAACCTGGTGCTCAGCACCTCTTATGAGCTCCGGGAGCGGCTGCGCTGGGTGGCCATCCTGTATCCTCAGGTGCGCCTGGATCTGGCCATCACGGGGGGTGTGCACACGGCGGAGGATGTGCTGAAGGCGATGATGGTGGGGGCGAAGGCCGTCACCATGGCCTCAGCGCTGCTGCGCCACGGGCCGGATCACGTGCGGCAGCTGCTGGAGGACATCCGCCGATGGATGGAGGAACACGAATACGTTTCCATCGAGCAGATGCAGGGGAGCATGTGCCGACAACGGGCCGCCAACCCGGCCGCCTATGAGCGGGCGAACTATATGCGGGTGTTGAGCTCCTTCCCGCGGCCGCGGTGAGGGATCCCGGCGCCGCCTATCCCAGCAGCTCCCGCAGTCGCTCGGCCAGCTGACGGGCCACCTCCTCCGGGCTTCCCTCCAGCCGGATGCGCCGGCGCTCCCGGGAGGGGGCCTGGGCCAGCCCGGAGACCTGCGTGGGGGAACCGGCGGCCCCGATGAAGGCCTCATCGACCTCCAAATCCGCTGCGCTCCAGACGGTCACCCGCTCCGGCGCGAAGGCCCATGGCTTCCGCCGGTAGTCCATGAAACGGGGCTCGTTGCATCCCGTCTTGACCGAGATCACCGCCGGGAGGGGGACCTCCAGGATCTCATACCCGCCGGGCCGCTCCCGACGCCCCCGCACCACCCGCCGCCAGGGATCCAGCTCGATCTGCGTGACCAGGGTGATCTGATGGAAGCCCAGCCACTCGGCCAGCCCGGGCGGCACCTGGCCGGTGGCCCCATCCGACGACTCCTCCCCGCAGAAGACCAGATCCACCGGTCCCAGCTTCTCGATCCCCCGGGCCAGGGTGTAGGTGGTGGCCAGGGTGTCAGCGCCCCCGAACCGGCGGTCGCTGAGCAGGTAGATGTGATCGGCCCCCATGGCGAGCCCCACCCGGAGATAGGGCTCAAAGAAGGGCGGGCCCATGGAGACGATGGAGACCCGCCCCCCGAAGCGATCCTTGAGCTGCAGGGCCATCTCCAGGGCATTCATATCCGGCGGGTTGATCTCCGAGCGGGCCCCTGCCCGATCCAGCCGCCGGGTCTCCGGGTCCACCCGCACCTCCTCCGGCTTGGGCACCACCTTCATGCAGACCACGAAATGCCAGTCCCGGCCGTTCGGGCTCACCATCGTCTGCATCCTCCTCCCGATCTTTCGGGGCGCATCCCTATCCTCGGGCCGGGCCGCCCTCCACCGCCATCCGCTCCGCGCGCAGGGCCTCGATCAGGGCCGGGATCACCTGCAGGGCATCCCCGACCACGCCGTAATCGGCGAACTCGAAGATGGGAGCCTCCGGATCGTTGTTGACCGCGATCACAGTCCCGGCGTTCTGGATCCCGACCACGAACTGGAAGGCGCCGCTGGCGCCGCACACGATGGCCACCTTCGGCCGACACACCACGCCGGTCTGGCCGACCTGGCGCTCCCGGCCGATCAGGCCCTCATCCACCGGCGGGCGGGTGGCCCCCACCTCTCCGCCGAGCAGCTCCGCCAGCTCCCGGAGCAGATCAAACCGTCCGTGGATCCCTCGCCCTCCCACCACCAGGACCGGCGCCTGGGTGAGATCCACCCCCTGGCCGATCACCCGCTCCACCACCCGGGTGTGGAGATCCTCCGGTCGCAGATCCACATCGAGAGGGATCACCGCGCCCGACCGCCCGGCCTGAGGGGCGGCGAGGGGGAAGACACCCGGCCGCACGGTGGCCATCTGGGGGCGGTGATGAGGCATGGTGATGAGGGCCACCACGCCCCCGCCGAATCCGGTGACCTCTCCGATCAGCAACCCGCCCTGCTCCGGATCCAGGCGCAGATCGGTGCAGTCGGCGGTGAGGCCGGTCCGCAACCGCACGGCCAGACGCCCGGCCAGGTCCCGTCCGTTGGGAGTGGCGCCGCACAGGAAGACGCTGGGCCGCCCCTGCATCAGGGCCCGGAACGCCATCGCCGTGTGGGCCTCGACCGTGAAGGGCTCGAGGAGGGGATGATCCGCCACCCACACCTCATCCGCCCCCCAGGCGAAGGCCTGCTCCACCAGGGGCTTCACCCGATGGCCGAGGAGCAGGCCGGCCACCCGCCAGCCGATCCCATCCGCCAGCTCCCGGGCCTTGGAGAGCAACTCCAGGGACACCCGCTCCAGGACGGCCTGTTCCTGCTCCAGATAGACCCAGATCGCGGGTTGCGCCTCATCGGGACCGTAGAGGGAAGCCGCCATTGGGTTTGCCCCCTTTCCGCTGGATGCGACACATCAGATGCGCAGGTCCGTTCCGGAGGGGCTGACCGCCATGGCCGCGATCTCGGCCACATCCAGCACCCGTATCCCCTGCACGCCGAGACCCTTCAAGCTGTCCTCCAGGCAGGCCATGCAGAACGGGCAGGCGGTGGCGATCACCTGGGCCCCGGTCTGCAGGGCCTCCTGAACCCGGAGGTCGGCGAACCGCTCGCCGGCCCGCGTCTCCAGCCACATCCGCCCCCCTCCGCCGCCGCAGCACAGGGCCTCCGGACCGGAGTGGGCCATCTCCACCCGTTCCAGGCCGGGGATCGCGTCCAGGATCCGGCGGGGAGCCTCGTATTCGCCGTTGCGCCGCCCCAGGTAGCACGGATCGTGATAGGTGACCCGAAGCCGGACCTCCCGGGAGAACCGGAGGCGGCCCTCCTCCAGCAGGCGGGCCAGATACTGGGTGTAGTGATAGGGACGGAACTCCGCCTGGAACCGGGGGTAGTGATTCTGGAACACATCGTAGCAATGCGGGGAGGTGGTGATGAGCTCCCGCACTCCCGCGTCGGCGAAGATCTTCGCGTTGTTCTGGGCGATCTCGTAGAAGTAAGGGCGGTGTCCGAGGCTCTTGACGGCCTCCCCGCAGCAGGGCTCATCGTTGCCCAGGGTGCCGAAACGCACGCCGGCGGCCCGGAGGAGCTGCACCAGGGCGCGGGCGACCTTCTGGGCCCGCCGGTCATAGGCGGAGGTGCAACCCACATAGTAGAGGACCTCGTGCTGGGCCGGATCGAAGCGGGGCACCTCCAGGTCGCGGGCCCATCGGACGCGGTAGGAGGGAGGCTAGAACCAGGGATTGTTGTTCCAGTAGACCGACCAGAGCACCGCGGAGAGGCCCCGGGGGATGCGACGGGTTTCCCAAGCCTGCTCCCGCAAGCTCTGGAAGATCTCGGAGACCGGCACCCCGCGGGGGCACAGGGCCTCGCACTGAGCGCACGCGGCGCACAACCACAGGTGCTCATCCCCGTCCAGCAGGCCGACCTGGGCCCGGCGCATCATGGCCCGCACGGAGAAGGGCTCATGCCGAACCAGGCCCCAGGGGCACGCGGCGGTGCAGACCCCACACTGATAGCAGAGGGCCATCGCCCCCTGCGTCTCCCGGAACAGGCGCTCCCACAGCGCCTCGTCGGGGGTCAGGACGGGCATCTCGAGCATCACTCGCCTCCTGCCGTCTCAGCGGGCTGGGCCGCACGCTTGGGGGCCGGGGCGGCTTCCCCGCGCAGCTTGCGGACGTAGCGGCGGACGACCTCGTCCATCTCCCGGAGCTTCTCCGCGAACTCCTTGCCCTCCGCCGCCGAGATCCAGCGCAGCTGCAACCGCTCGGGCTCGATGCCCATGCGGGTGAACTTCCGCTGCCAATACTGGAAGCGCTTCCAGGTCTGCCGGTTGGCGTAGTTGTAGTGGCAATCCGAACCGGTCTCTGTCAGCCGGCAGCCGGTGATCAGCACCGCCCCAGCTCCTTTCTCGAAGGCGCGGGCGATGAAATCCTCCTCGAAGCGCCCGGAGCACATCGTCCGGATGATCCGCGAGGAGGGCGGATACTGGCGTTTCTCGATGCCGGCCAGATCGGCCCCGGCGTAGGAGCACCAGTTGCAGGTGAACACAAGGCACTTCTCCTCCGGCCGCTCGGCCAGGGCCGCGTCGATCTGAGCCAGGATCTGCTCCTTGGTGAAGAAGGGCATGATGATGGCGTCCGTCGGGCACTCGGCGGCGCACGTGCCGCAGCCCATGCAGGCCGCCTCGATGATGCGCACCTTCCCCACCTTCACGGGGCCGGTGGGCTCGATGGCGTTGAAGGGGCAGACCTTCACACAGCGCATGCACCCGATGCACTTCTCCAGGTCCACCCGGGCGGTGAGGGGCTCCTTCTCGATGACCCCGCGGGCGAGGAGGGCGCCGGCCTTGGCCGCTGCCGCCAGGCCCTGAGCGATGGCCTCCCGCACATCCTTCGGCCCCTGCGCGGTCCCCGCCAGGTAGATGCCCTGGGTGGCCGTCTCCGCCGGGCCCAGCTTGGGATGGAGCTCCATCAGGAAGCCGTCCTCGCTGCGGGAGAGCCGGAGCTGCTCAGCCAGGCCGTCAGCGGCCGGGCGCAGGCCCACCGCCAGGACCAGCAGATCCGTGGGCAGGCGGAGATACGCCTGCGAGAGATGATCGTAGAAGATCACATGGCCGTCCTCGAAGGCGATGGCCTCCTGGGGCGGTCGATCGGGATCGTAGCGGAAGAACTGAACGCCCTCCCGCATGGCCTGCTCGTAGAGCTCCTCGGCGTTGCGGCTGTAGGTGCGGATCTCCCGGTAGAGGATCCGCACCTTCTTCCCCATCCGCCGCAGGCGCAGGGCCTGGCCGATCATCGAGGTGCAGCAGTAGCGGGAGCAGCCCATGTTGCCCTGGCGCGAGCCCACGCAGCCCACGAAGGTGATGCGCTCGGCTTCGACGGCGCCGCGCCGGAGCATCGCCTCCAGCTCCAGGTTGGTGATGACCCGCGGGTCGCTTCCGTAGCCGAACTCCGTGGGCCGATAGGGCTCCGCCCCTGTGGCCATCACGATGGCGCCCACCTGGAGGGTGGTGCCGTCGCTCAGGCGGGCCTGGAAGTTGCCCACCACCCCGCCGATGGTCTCGATTTGCTTCCCCAGATGCACATGGACGCCGCTCTGGAGGAGCTCCCGCTTCTTCGCCTCCACGAGCTCCCGAGCCTTCAGGCCGGAGGGCGAGAGCTCGTCCAGCTGGTTCAGGAGGCCGCCCAGCTCGGCGCTCCGCTCCACCAGGTGGGTCTCAAAGCCCTGGCGGGCCAGGGCGATGGCCGCCGTCATCCCGGCGATCCCGCCGCCGATCACCAGCGCCCGCTGGGTGAGGGGCAGCTGGGAGGGCTCCCCAGGGGTCAGACGCCGGGCCTTCTCCACCGCCATCCAGACCATGTCCATCGCCTTGACGGTGGCCGCCTCCTTATCCGCCTTATGCACCCAGGAGTCCAGGTTGCGGATGTTGGCCATCTCCAGGAGATACGGGTTCAGGCCCGCGCGCTGGAGCACCCCGCGGAAGATGGCCTCGTGGGTGCGGGGGGAGCAGGCGGCCACCACCACCCGGTTGATCCGCTCCCGGCGGATGGCCTCCTCGATCTCCTTCTGGGTGTTCCCCGCGCAGGAGAACATCTGATGGGTGGCGTAGACCACATCGGGAAGGGTCCGGGCGAACTCCACCACCCGCTCCACATCGACCACCCCGGCGATGTTGCTGCCGCAATGGCAGACGAAGACTCCCACCCGAGGGGTTTCGATGTCCGTAATCGGTTCCACCTGCGGGGGCTCCGGCCAGTGGCGGCGGGTGAGGTGGCTCAGGGCGAGGGCGGCGGCCCCGCTCCCCTCCGAGACGCTGTCCGGGATGTCCTTGGGCCCGGTGGCGCAACCCGCCGCGTAGATCCCCGGCCGCGTGGTTCGCACCAGACCGCCCACCCCCTCCAGGGCCCGGATGAAGCCGTCCTCATCCAGCTCGATCCCCAGGCGCTGGGCCAGATCCGCCAGGCCGTCGGGCGGGGAGACCGCCGTGGCCAGCACGACCATATCGTAATCCTCCGAGACGCGCACCCCCCGCTCCGTATCCTCATAGGTCACCCGAATCCGACCGTCCCCGTTGGGCGCGATCCGGGCCGGGCGCCCCCGGACGAAGCGGGCGCCGGCCTCGCGGGTCCGTTCCCAGAAGCCATCGAAACCCTTCCCGTAAGCCCGGATGTCCATGTAGAGGACGGTCACGTCCCGGATGCCGTGGTCGATGGCCTGGTAGGCGTGCTTGATGGAATACATGCAGCAGATGCGGGAGCAATGCCGGAAGAACCGGCGGTCCCGGGATCCGACGCACAGGACGAACAGGATGTTGTGGGGGTGTTCGCCGTTGGAGGGGCGCAGGATCTCGCCTCCCGTCGGGCCGGCGGAGGTGAGCAGACGTTCGAACTCCAGGGCCGTCAGGATGTCGGGATGGGTGCCATATCCGAACTCCCGCAGCAGCCGCGGGTCGATCGTCTCATAGCCCACGGCCACGATGATGGCCCCCACGCGGCGCACCAAGCGGCGCTCCCGGGGCATCAGGAAATCGATGGCCCCCGGCTGACAGGCCTGCACGCACCGGTGGCACGGAAGGTAATGGGGAGGATCGTTCAGGCAGTTCTCGATGTCGATCACATAAGCGCCGGGCACCGACTGCGGGATGGGGGTGTAGATGGCCTTGCGGGCCGCCATCCCGACGTCGAACTCGTTGGGGAGGACCACCGGGCAGACGCTCACGCACTCGCCGCAGCGGGTGCACTGATCCGTCACAAAGCGAGCCCGCTGGCGGATGGTTACCTCGAAATCTCCCGCATGGCCCTCCACCCGCTCCACCTCGGCCAGGGTGAGCAGCTCGATGTTCGGGTGGAGACCGACCTCAGACATCTTGGGCGCCTCGATGCAGATGGAGCAGTCCAGGGTGGGGAAGTTCTTGTCCAGGATGGCCATCTTCCCCCCGATGGTGGGCTCCCGCTCCACCAGCACCACGCGCGCGCCGGCGTTGGCCAGATCCAGCGCCGCCTGAATCCCTGCGATCCCCCCGCCGATGACCAGGACCGAATCGCTCATCGCGGCCGCTCCTCCGGGGATTCCAGGGGAACTGCGCCACGGAAGGACGGGAAGCGCGTCCGGGCGTATTCATAGCCGGCGGCGAAGGCTTTCCGGTTCAGGGGGACCAGCCGGGGGGCCAGGGTGGTCTCGATGGCCTTCTCCACCGATTCCGGCCGCACCTGTCCCCAGACCCCGGCGAGGAACCCCAGGACGACCATGTTGGCGACGATGCGCCGCCCCAGCTCCTCCGCCAGCCGGGTCGCCGGGATCCCGAGCGGACGATCCTCCGGCCAGGGCTGGACGAGATCCTCCTCTATGATGACGAGGGCGTCCGGCTTGGCCGTAGGGCGGAACCGGGTGTAGGCCTCCTGGGAGAGCAGGATCAGGACGTCCGGCTCCAGCACGAAGGGGTAATCGATGGGCTCATCGGAGACCACCACGTTGGAGCTGGAGGACCCCCCTCGGGCCTCCGGCCCGTAGGATTGGGTCATCACCGCCTCCAGGCCTTCATAGACGGCGAAGGCCTTGCCCAGGATGTAGCCGGCCAACACCACCCCCTGCCCGCCGAAGCCCGCGATCCGGATCTCCACGCGCATCGCATCCTCCCTTCATCGGCGCACCGGCCGGAAGACCTCCCGCTCCCGATCCACGAACCGACCCACGTAAATGGGGCGCTCCTCCCGCAGGTCCACCTCCAGGGCCTCCCAGGGCACCTCCTCCGGCACCCGGTAGACCAGGACGCTGCGGCGGCGATACAGCCGCATCTCCTCCACGCCGTCCTCGATGTCGTTGGGCCGCCCGAAACCCACCGGGCACGGCGCCAGGACCTCGATGAAGGTGAAACCGGGCTTGCGGAAGGAATACAGGATGTCCTGCTTGATCTGGCGGACATGAAGGGTTGTCCACCGGGAGACGAAGACCGCCCCCGCGGCCGCCAAAAGATAGGGGAGATTGAAGGGGTGTTCCGGGTTGCCGTAAGGCGTGGTGGTGGTCTTCGCCCCCAGAGGTGTGGTGGGCCCGACCTGACCGCCCGTCATGCCGTAATTGAAGTTGTTGATGCAGATCACCTTGATGTCCACATTGCGTCGGGCGGCGTGGATCAGGTGGTTCCCGCCGATGGCCGCCAGGTCCCCATCCCCGCTGAACACTGTGACCATCAGCTCGGGCTTCATCAGCTTGAGGCCGATGGCGAAGGGGATGGGGCGCCCATGGGTGACGTGATACGAATCCAGGTTCATATAGCCGGGCACCCGCGCCGTGCAGCCGATGCCCGAGACCACCACATGGCGCTCCACCGGGATGCCGGACTCCAGGATCGCCTGGGCGTAACAGCGCATTACGATGCCGATGCCGCACCCCGGGCACCAGATATGGGGCATGCGGTCCCGGCGGATGAGATCATCCAGGGGATGCTTTTCCGCCACCCACGCGTGCGCCATGGAAGGCTGCCTCCCGAATGGCCTGCAGGATCGGATCCGGCGGGATCATCGCCCCGCCGGCGTGGAAAACCCCCTTCACGGGCTGGGAGACGTAGCGTTCGACCTCGCAGATCATCTGACCCAGGTTCATCTCCGCCACGATGAAGACCTCCGCCTGCTTCGCCAGCTCCCGCACCACCTCGGCCGGGAAAGGCCAGAGGGAGATCAGCCGCAACAGCCCGGCGGGGATCCCCATGCGGCGGGCGTCCGCCACCGCCCGCCGGGCCGAACGGGCGGTGCACCCGTAAGAGATGACCACGATCTTCGCGTCCTCCAGCGCATACGTGTCGTAGCGGATCATCTGATGGGCGTTCCGCCGCACCTTCTCCACCAGCCGGGTCACCAGGCGGTGATGCGTCTCGGCGGACATGTCCGGGTAGCCCCGCTCGTCGTGGGTCAGCCCGGTGAAGTGCACCCGATATCCCTCCCCGGCGTGCACCATAGGAGGGACCAGGTCCTCATCTTCCACCAGGAAAGGTTTGAACCCGTTGCCGGCGGGATAGCGGGGCCGCTTCCGCTCCCAGCGGGGGATCTGGTCTTCGGGCGGGATCACCACTCGCTCGACCATGTGACCGACCACCTCATCGGCCATCACCATCACCGGGATCCGGAAGCGATCGGCCACGTTGAAGGCCAGCACCGTGAGATCGAACATCTCCTGAGGGGACCATGGGGCATAGGCCGCGATCTCGTAATCCCCGTGGGAGCCCCAGCGGGCCTGCATCACATCCGCCTGGCCGGGGAGCGTGGGCAGCCCGGTGGAGGGGGAGCCGCGCTGCACATCCACGATCACACAGGGGATCTCCAGCATGGCCGCCAGGCCCACGCTCTCCATCATCAGGCTGAAGCCCGGGCCGGAGGTGGCGGTCATCGCCCGGGCGCCGGCCGCCGAGGCGCCGAGCACCGCCATAATGCTGGCGATCTCGTCCTCCATCTGGATGAAGACCCCTCCCACCTCCGGGAGGCGCTGGGCCATGCGCTCGGCGATCTCCGTGGAGGGGGTGATGGGATACCCGGCGAAGAAGCGGCACCCCGCAGCGATGGCCCCCTCGGCGCAGGCATGGTCGCCGTGCATGACGTGCATGAAATGAACGCCCGTCAACACACCCCGGCCCGTCATGCCGAGTCCACCTCAAGGGTGAAGATGGCGAACTCCGGGCAGACCATCATGCAGAACTCGCAATGGACACAGGCGTTCTCTTTGCCGGGCGCGATCTCCGGGTAGTGGTAACCGCGCGAGTTCATCCGGCTGGACATGCGGAGCACCTGCTGGGGACAGAACTCCACACACATCTGACAGCCCTTGCAGCGCTCGGGGATGAGGAAAACCTGCCCCCGTGGGATCCGAACCTGGGTCAGGTTCAGCGGCTGCCGAGCGTAGACCCGCATGATGCCCCCCATATCGGCGGCTGGGGCGGCTCCGGGCACAGCGCGGCACGATGACAGCGGGGAGAGACCAGCGATGCAACCGCCCGCAGTCTCACAGGGTCGACAACGCTGGTTCAACTCTCACCTTAAGAAAATGATCACCCCTGTTGTAGTAATTTTGATCACCTGATCCCTGTGACTTCCATCACGAGGAGGGAAGGCCGGGCGAACGCCACGTGGGAACTCGACATTCTTCACCCCAAAAGCGGGCCGGAGATCACTGGAGAAATCCCCGCGCGATTCTACAGTGATTTGTAGAGGAAAATCGATGACGATCCGGGTTCGCCCCGGAAGCCTCACCGTGGCCGTCCGGGATTCCGCGAAGGGAGAGCTGCGATGGGGGAGATGATCGAAATCCGATGGCATGGGCGCGGGGGCCAGGGGGTGGTGACCGCCGCCCGCCTCCTGGCGGAGGCGGCCATGGAGGCCGGGTATTTCATCCAGGCCTTTCCAGATTATGGGCCGGAACGCAGCGGGGCGCCCATCCGGGCCTTCACCCGCCTCAGCCGCTCCCCGATCTCCCTGCACTCGCAGGTGCAGGCGCCGGATCTCGTGATCGTGCTGGATGAAACCCTCCTGGGGGATCCGACCATCCTGGAAGGGCTGAAGCCCGAGGGCTGGCTGGTGGTCAACTCCGGACTGCCTCCGGACCGGGTCCGGGCCCGGGCGCGGGGCTATCCGGGCCGCCTGGCCCTCCTGGATGCCACCCGGATCGCCCTGGAGGTCCTGCAGCGGAACCTCCCCAACACGCCGTTGCTGGGCGCCCTGGCCCGGGTGACCGGGCTCTTTTCCCTGGAAGATCTCACCCGCTATCTCCACCATCACCTCGCCCCCAAATTCGGGGAGGCCATCGTCCAGGCCAACCTGGAAGCGGTCCGCCGGGGCTTTGAGGAGGTGCGCATCGATCCCGGCCGGATCCCGGCGGGCGAATGGGCGCTGGAAGCCTCCACGGCGGGGATGGCCCTCCCCTGGTTTGAGCTGCCCCGGGGCGGCCTGATCCTGGACGCCGGGAACGCTGTGGCGTATGCCACGGGAGGCTGGCGGACCTTCCGGCCGGTGGTGGAGATGGAGAAATGCACGCACTGCCTCTACTGCTGGCTCTACTGTCCGGATGATGCGGTTCGGGTGGCCGGCGGGCGGTTCGTGGGCTTCGATGAGCTCCACTGCAAAGGATGCGGGATCTGCGCGGCCGTCTGCCCGCCCAAGGCCATCACCATGGTCGAGGAAGCCCGTGTGATGGCCGGAGCGTAAGGAGGTGCGCGATGGGCCGATGGATGGCGCTGGAAGGCACCGAGGCGGTGGCCTACGCGATGAAGCAGATCGCCCCGGACGTGGTGGCCGCTTACCCCATCACCCCTCAGACCGGGATCGTGCAGACCTTCGCCCAGTTCGTGGCGGACGGGGAGGTCCCCACGGAGTTCATCCAGGCGGAGAGCGAGCACAGCGCCCTGAGCGCCTGCGTGGGCGCGGCGGCCGCAGGGGCCCGCGCCATGACCGCCACCTCCTCCCAGGGCCTGGCCCTGATGTGGGAGATCCTCCCCATCGCCGCCGCGATGCGGCTGCCCATCGTGATGCCCGTCGTCAACCGGGCCCTCTCCGCGCCCATCAACATCCATTGCGACCACTCCGACTCCATGGGCGCCCGGGACACGGGCTGGATTCAGATCTATTCGGAGAACGCTCAGGAGGCCTACGATAACACCCTGCAGGCCGTGCGCATCGCGGAGCACCCCCAGGTCCGCCTGCCTGTGATGGTGATGCAGGACGGCTTCATCACCAGCCACGCGGTGGAGCGCGTGTGGGTGGAGGACGACGATGCGGTGCGGGCCTTCCTGGGGACCTATCAGCCGGCCTGCACGCTCCTGAACTTCGAGCGGCCGCTCACCTTCGGGGCCCTGGATTTCTACGACTATTACTTCGAACACAAACGCCACCAGGTGGAGGCCATGCGCCGGGCGAAAGACGCGATCCTGGAGGTGGCCGAGGATTTCGCCCGACGCTTCGGACGCTGCTACGGGCTCTTCGAGACCTACCAGCTGGAGGACGCCGAGGTGGCGGTGGTGGTCCTCTCCTCCACCGCCGGGACCGCCCGCGTGGCGGTGGACAACCTGCGGCGGATGGGCTGGCGGGTCGGCCTGCTCGAGCCGCGGGTCTATCGTCCCTTCCCGGATCATGAGATCATCGCCGCCCTGCGGCACCTGCGGGCCATCGGCGTGATGGACCGGGCCATCGCTTTCGGGGCGCTGGAGAACGGAGGCCCCCTCTGGCTGGATCTGCTGGCGGCCGCCCACCGCCACGGCCTGCACATCCCCATTGCGGACTACGTGTTCGGCCTGGGCGGGCGGGACATCACCCCCTCGGAGATCGAGGGGATCTTCACCGACCTGATGCAGATCGCCGATCGCGGCGCGGTCACCCGCCCGGTCACCTACGTGGGGGTCCGCGGCGAGCTGCCGCTGCCCAGCCCCGCCGAGTGGTCCCTCTGGATCCCCGAGGCCACGATGGCCGGCGATTGAGGAGGTCCCCATGGCGGCTACTCCTCTGAACCTGAAGATCCTGTCGGAAAAGCCCACGCCTCTCTCCAGCGGGCACCGCCTGTGTGCCGGATGCGCGGAGGCCATCATCGTGAAGCAGGTCCTGCTGGCCATCGACGACCCGGTGGTGGTGATCAACGGCACCGGCTGTCTGGAGGTCTCCACCACCATCTTCCCCTACACGGCGTGGCGCGTGCCCTGGATCCACGTGGCCTTCGAGAACACCGCCGCCGTGGCCGCGGGGGTGGAGGCCGCTTACCGCGCCCTCGTCCGCCGGGGGGTCCTCCCGGCCGACCGCCGGGTGGTCTTCGTGGCCTTCGCCGGGGATGGAGGGAGCTACGATATCGGCCTTCAGGCCCTCTCAGGGGCGCTGGAACGCGGGCACCGCTTCCTCTACGTGTGTCTGGACAACGAAGGCTACATGAACACCGGCATCCAGCGCTCCGGCGCCACCCCCCGGGGGGCCTGGACCACCACCACGCCGGTGGGGAAGGTCATGCCGGGCAAACCCCAGTGGCGCAAGGATCTGACCGCCATCGTCGCCGCCCACCGGATCCCTTATGTGGCCCAGGTCGCCCCCTCCCACTGGAAGGATCTGATGACCCGGGTGCGCAAGGCCGTGGCCAGCGGAGGCCCTGCCTTCCTGAACGCCCTTTCCGACTGCAACCGGGGCTGGCGGCACGATCCGGCCCAGACCATCGAGGTCACCCGCCTGGCCGTCGAGACATGCTACTGGCCCCCCTTCGAGGTCGAGGATGGGGTGTGGCGGCTGAACTACCGGCCGCGCCGTAAGCTCCCCATCACCGAATACCTCCGGCTCCAGGGCCGGTTCGCTCACCTGCTCCGGCCGGAGTTCCAGGACCTGGTGGCGGAGATCCAGGCGGAGGTGGATCGACGCTGGGAGGAGCTGCTGCGTCGCTGCGGTGAGACGGCCTGAACCCCTTCGGCAACCCTGAGCACGGAGAGGCGTGCGATGCTGGTAGCGCGAGATATCATGACCCCCAACCCGGTCACCGTCCGGCCGGACGACCCGCTGGGCGTGGCGGTGGAGAAGATGCGCTCCCGTCGCTGCCGGCGGCTGCCGGTGGTGGAGGGGGACCGGCTGGTGGGGATCATCACGGATCGGGATGTGCGACTGGCCCTGAATTCCCCGCTGGTGCTCCACGAACGGCGCTCGGACCGGCTCCTCCTGGAGCATGTGCCGGTGCGGGCCTGCATGACGCCTGACCCCATCACGGTCTCCCCGGATACCCCGCTGATCGAGGTGGTGCGTCTGATGCGGGATCACAAGTTCGGCGGGGTGCCCGTCGTCGAGGGAGATCGCCTGGTCGGGATCATCACCGAGACGGATCTCATGGATCTGCTCATCCGGCTCCTGGAGTTCGGCGTGGATGAGATCCCCTGGAGCCGGATGCGACGCCCCGAGAGCGCTTCCGCCTTCCCGATCCCATCGGGAGCCCCTTCATCCAACGCTTCCAGGCGGGCGTGAGCCTTCCGAGGATCCTGGAACGACCCTTCCCGTCGGCGCAGGGCCTGGATCCAGGCCCTGCGCTCCTCCGTTCCTCCCCGCTCCCGACGCCCGGAGCCCGGCCGCGCCGTTCCGATGCCCGCCTGGCCGGCTCCGGCCACAGGATGCGCGGGGACCTCCGAAAGCAGGTGGAGTAAACTGGGAAACAGGAACCGCCGGAATTCGGAACGCGCGGAGGTCAGGATGCACATCGGGATCCCGAAAGAGCGCCGACCGGAGGAATACCGGGTGAGCCTCACCCCGGCAGGGGTGGAGATGCTGACCCAGGCCGGACATACGGTGTGGGTGGAGAGCGGGGCGGGCCTGGGAGCCGGCTTCACGGATGAGGACTACCGCCGCGCAGGCGCTCAGATCGTCTACTCCGGGCCTGAGGTCTACGGACGGGCGGATCTCGTCGTGAAGGTGGCGCGGCCCACTCAGGAGGAGTTCGAATGGCTGCGGGAGGGCCAGGCCCTGATGGGCTTCCTCCATCTCGCCGCCGCCCGACGGGACAAGATCGAGATCCTGCTCCGGCGGCGGATCACCGCCATCGCCTACGAGACGGTGCAGGCCGACGACGGGAGCCTCCCCATCCTGGCTCCGATCAGCGCCATCGCCGGACGCATGGCCGCCCATGTAGCGGCCACCCTGCTTCAGAACGACCGGGGGGGCAAAGGGATCCTCCTGGGCGGCGCCCCGGGCGTCCCACCCGCTGAGGTGGTGATCCTGGGGGCCGGCGTCGTAGGCTCCAACGCCGCCCGGGCCTTCGCCGGCATGGGAGCCAGCGTCTACGTGCTGGACAAAGACATCCGCCGGCTCCAGCGCCTCGAGGAGCTGTGCGGAAGCCAGGTCATCACCATGGTTTCCCATCCTTATAACCTGCGCAAGGTCGTCCGCTTCGCCGATGTACTGATCGGCGCCGTGCTGGTGCCCGGCGCCCGCACGCCCATCCTGGTCACCCGGGAGATGGTCCGCGCCATGAAGCCCCGTTCCCTGATCATGGACATCTCCATCGATCAGGGCGGGTGCGTCGAGACCAGCCGCCCCACCACCCATCGCGACCCCACCTTCGTCGAGGAGGGGGTGATCCACTACGCGGTGCCCAACATGACCGGCGTGCTGGGGCGGACCGCCACGCACGCGCTGACGAACGCTCTCTGGCCCTTCCTGGAGGAGATCGCCCGGGTGGGTCTGGAGGAGGCCCTGGATCGGGATCCTGCCCTGGCCCGCGGGGTGAACACGCGGGAGGGCCGGGTGACCCACCCGGAGCTGGCCCGCGTTCTGGAGATGGAGGCTTCGATCCGCCAGGGGTGATCCTCGTCGAGGAGGCATCCGATGTCCTGGATGGAACTCTACCGCGAGAAGCTGATGACGCCGGAGGAAGCCGTCCGTCGCTACATCCGATCCGGGATGCGGGTGTTCCTCTCGGGGAACTGCGGGGTCCCTCAGCGTCTGTTAGCCGCCCTGGTGGAATACGCCCCTCAGCTGGAGAACGTGGAGATCGTGCAGGTCCTCACCGTGGGCCCCGCGGATTATGTGGCCCCCGGCATGGAGCGGCACATCCGCGTCAACACCCTCTTCATCAGCGACAACGTCCGTCGGGCCGTCCAGGAGGGTCGGGCCGATTTCACCCCCTGTTTCCTCTCTGAGATCCCCGGCCTGTTCCGCAGCGGCCGGCTCCCTCTGGACGTGGCCCTCATCCAGGTCTCGCCGCCGGATGAGCATGGGTTCTGCTCCTTTGGGGTGGAGGTGGGGATCACCAAGCCGGCGGCCCAGTCGGCGCGCGTGGTGATCGCGGAGGTCAATGAACACATGCCCCGCACCCTGGGCGACAGCTTCATCCACATCTCCCGGCTCACCGCCGTCGTCCCTGTCTCCTACCCTCTTCCCGAGGTCCACATGGCGGAGCAGTCCGAGGTGGCCCGGCGCATCGCTGAGCACATCGCCGCCATGGTCCCGGACGGCGCCACGCTGCAGACCGGCATCGGGGCCATCCCCGACGCCGTCCTCCGGGCGCTTACGAATCACAAGGACCTGGGGATCCACACCGAGCTGTTCTCCGATGGGATCATCGATCTGGTGGAGAAAGGGGTGATCACGGGGGAGCGGAAAACCCTGCACCCCGGGAAGATCGTGGCCGGCTTCATGCTGGGCACCCGCCGGCTCTACGAGTTCGTCCACGACAACCCGATCTTTGAGCTGCATCCCACCGATTACGTGAACGACCCCTTCATCATCGCCCAAAACGAACGCATGGTGGCCATCAACTCCGCCATCGAGGTGGATCTCACCGGGCAGGTCTGCGCGGACAGCATCGGCCATCTCTTCTACAGCGGGGTGGGCGGGCAGCTGGATTTCATCTACGGCGCCTCCCGATCCCGCGGGGGGCTGCCTATCATCGCCCTGCCCAGCACCGCCCGCCTGAAGGATGGGACGGTGATCAGCCGCATCGTGCCCACCCTCAAACCCGGCGCCGGCGTCACCACCACCCGCAACCATGTCCGCTTCGTGGTCACCGAGTGGGGGGTGGCGGATCTCTATGGGAAGACCATCCGCCAGCGGGCCCGCGCCCTGATCGAGATCGCCCACCCGGACTTCCGGGAGGAGCTGGAGCGCGCCGCCTACGAGCTGCGTTATCTGCGGGAGGACCGATGACTTAGCAGCATGTTTTCTCTAGAAAAGGGGGACCGGTCCGGCCGCTCCGGCCGGCTGACGAGTGCCCTATCGTCAGGCCGGGTTAAAATCCTCACAGAGGGCTTCCACGCCCGCCCGGAGCGGGCCTTCCGGGACCCGATGCGCCCGCGCGGGGACGGGGCGGGACCCTGGGGGACGCGATCATGCCTATCCCCCCATCCGGAGGGGCCTTTCATGAAAGAGTTGAACCTTCAGGTCGTCTGGCATCCGGACCCGGAGACGGCGGAGCGGAGCAACGTCTCCGCCCAGATGCGTCGGCTGGGCCTTCCCTCTTATGAAGCCTTCCTCGAATGGTCCTTCACCGACCCCCATGGCTTCTGGAAAGCCTTCTTCGAGGACACCGGCTTCCGCTGGCGCGCCCCCTATCGGGAGACCCTGGACGTTCGCAACGGGGCACCATGGGCCCGATGGTTTGTGGACGGGGCCCTGAACGCCACCGAGAGCGCTTTAGATCGCCACGTGGAGGCCGGGCGCGGGGAGGCCATCGCCCTGATCTGGGAGGGAGAAGAAGGGGAGATCCGCCGCTACACCTATCGCCAGGTTTTCGAGGAGGTCGCCCGGCTGGCCGGGGCGCTGCGCGCCCTGGGCGTGCAGCCCGGCGATCGCATCGGGTTGTTCCTGTCTATGATCCCGGAGGTGGCCTTCGCCCTGCTGGCCGCCATGCGCATCGGGGCCATTGTCATCCCCCTGTTCTCCGGCTTCGGCCCTGAGGCGGTGGCCGTGCGCCTGCAGGACGCGGAGGCCCGCTTCCTGATCACCGCGGATGGTTTCCCCCGACGGGGACGGATCGTTCCGATGAAGGAGATCGCCGATGAGGCCCTGCGCGCCGCCCCCAGCGTGGAGAAGGTCCTCGTGGTCCGCCGGGCCGGCAACCCCATCCCGTGGCGGGAAGGGCGGGACCTCTGGCTCCACGAGGTCATCGGCCGGGGGGCGCCCGTTCACGAGGCGCCCGCCTTCCCCAGCGAGACACCTTTCATGATCATCTACACCTCAGGGACCACCGGCCGGCCCAAGGGGACAGTCCACGTCCACGGCGGGGCGCCCATCAAAGCCGCCCAGGATATGTTCCACCTCTTCGATGTGAAGCCGGTGGACGTCATCCACTGGGTGACCGACATCGGCTGGATGATGGGGCCCTGGCTGATCCTGGGCAGCCTGACCCTGGGCGCGACGTGCCTGATCTACGACGGGGCGCCCGATCACCCGGAGCCGGACCGCCTGTGGGAGCTGGTGGAGCGGCATGGCGTCACCATCCTGGGCGTCTCCCCCACTCTGATCCGGGCCCTCATGCGCGCGGGGACGGAATGGCCGGATCGTCACGCCATGCCCTCGCTGCGCCTGCTGGGCTCCACCGGCGAACCGTGGAACCCGGAGCCGTGGCTGTGGACCTTCCAGCACGTGGGCAAGGGGCGATGCCCGATCATCAACTACTCCGGAGGCACGGAGATCTTCGGAGGCATCCTGGGCTGCACCGTGCTGCGCCCCCTCAAACCCTGCTCCTTCAACACCGTCGTCCCCGGCGTCCAGGCGGACTGCGTGGACGAGGCCGGGCGGCCGGTGCGGGAAGAGGTGGGCCTCCTGGTGATCCGCAACCTGAACCCCGGGATGACCCGGGGCTTCTGGCGGGATCCCGAACGCTACCTGGAGACCTACTGGTCGCGCTGGGAGGGGCTCTGGTATCACGGGGACCTGGTTTACATCGACGAGGACGGCTTCTGGTATATCCTGGGGCGGGCGGATGACACCCTGAAGGTGGGCGGCAAGCGCCTGGGCCCGGCGGAGATGGAATCCGTGCTGGTGGAGCACCCTGCGGTGGCCGAGGCGGCGGTGATCGGCGTCCCGGATGAGATCAAGGGAGAAGCCCCCGTGGCCTTCGTGGTCCTGAGGCCCGGTTATGAGCCCGACGAGGAGCTGCGGGCGGCGCTGATGGAGCACGTGGCCCGGCGGATGGGCAAAGCCCTGGCGCCGAAGGAGGTCCGCTTCGTCCGCGACATCCCCAAGACCCGCAACGCCAAGCTGATGCGCCGGGTCATCCGCGCCGTCTACCTGGGGCGTGACCCCGGGGACCTCTCCGCCCTGGAGAACCCGCAGGCGGTCGAGGAGATCCGCCGGGCTCGCTGAGACAGCTGCCCATCATCCGGAGGAGCAGGGCTCGTGCGCGCGCGCACCCTGTGGGAGAGCTTCGGTTTTGCCTTCGCCGGGCTGCGCTACGCCTGGCGGACCCAGCGGAACCTGCGGATCCATGGGGCGATCACGGCTCTGGTGATCGCCCTCGCCGGGCTGCTCGGGTTCGATCCCCTCCGCTGGGCCATCCTCCTGCTCACCATCGCCATGGTGTGGGCGGCGGAGCTGCTCAACACCGCCCTCGAGACGATGGTGGATCTCGTCAGCCCCACCTTCCATCCGATGGCCCGGATCGCCAAGGACGTGTCGGCGGGGATGGTTCTGCTGTGCGCCATCGCCGCTGTGCTGATCGGCCTGGCCCTCTTCGGCCCACCCCTGTGGGCCCTCGGTGCCCGCTTTCGTTAACCTTCCTGTTCGGAGCTTCCCGAATGGAGAGACCACGCCCTCCCGCTGCACCGGCCGTCCTTCCACCTCAAAGAGAGGAGAAGGCTCCCGCTCCCTCAGGCTTCTCGGTCCTCCCGTCCCTCCCCACGCTGGGGACGGGGAGCCTCCTTTTCATACTCCTGTTCGCCCTGTATATACCGGTCCTCTCCGTCGGCTTTTTCTCGGACGATCTGCTCCTGACCGTGATCGCCCCTCGGGATCCCCTCGCGCTGTTCTGGAGCGCGGAGGGGCTCTTGCACTATCGGCCTCTTTCCATGTCGCTCTTCTGGCTTGTCGGGCGCGCTTTTGGATTTCAGGGGGCGGTCTTCCATTTCCTCACCCTGAGCGTTCACCTGTTGAACGCCTCCCTGCTCTATTCGATCCTGCGACGGCTCGGCGTCCCTCGGGCCCCGGCGTGGAGCGCCACGGCGCTCTTCGGGTTGCTCCCCTTCGCCCACGAGGCCATCGCCTTCGTGATGGGATCGGTGCACAGCCTGGCCCTCCTCTGGATGCTGAGCGCCACCGCCCTCGCCCTCCGGCCGGGCCGATCCCCTCGTTGGGGTCATGCCCTCCTCACCCTCGGGGCCTATCTGGCGGCCGTCCTCTCCCACGAGACCGGCATCGTCTGGCCCGCCCTGCTGCTCCTGCTGGAGCGATGGCGTCCGGGACGGTTCCAGGGCCTTCGTCCCCTGATCCTCGCCGGCTTCGCTCTGGGAGCCGGTTACATGCTCTTCTGGCGGACTCGTCCGCGGGGCGATCCGGGGGTGCTGGCGCTGCCCATCTTCACCCTGGAAAGCAGCCTCTACGCCGTTCAGGGATGGCTGTATCCCCTGGGGCCGGCGCTCCGGCCGCTATGGGAGGCCCTCTTCGGGCCACGGCCGATCCTCCTGCGAGCCCTGCGGCCGGGGGACTGGGCCTTCCTGGGCCTGGGGCTGGGGGTGACCGTAGCGATGATGGCCATCGCCCGGCCTCGCCGGCTGGTCGCCCTGGGATTGGGATGGTTCGCCGTCAGCATCACCCCATCCCTGCTGTTCTGGGGCCCGGCCTCCGGGATGATGAATTATCCGCGGATGCTGGTGATCCCCGGCGTGGGCAGCGCCATGGCCTGGGCCGCGGTCGTGGAAGGCGGGCGGCAACGCGGGGCCGGCGGGCGAGGGCTGGTGGGAGCAGGTCTGGGCGTCACGCTCCTCGTCTCCACCCTTGTCACCGTCGCTTCGCTGGGGTATTACCAGGATGCCACGCGCATCCTGCGGGGGATGGCCGCGGCAGCCTGGGAGGCCGGGGATCGCCCCATCCTCTACGTCAACCTCCCCTACAACGTGGGCTACCGATGGTTCCGCGCTCGCTTTTATCCTTACATCTATGGGGGCGCAGGAGCCGTGCTCATCACCACGGACCGGGAGCTGGCCCGGTATATCCGACTGAACGGAGGCCCGGATCTCACGGGCCGGCCCTCGGGATGGGTGGAGAGCCGGCGCTTAGAGGCCCTTTACCCCAACTGGTTCACCCCCGCGCCGCCCATCGACTTCCCCGGCCTGCGGGACGCCCTGGAGGATCACGCGGTGTATGTGTTCCGGGAGGATCTCGCCTGGGTCCCCCTCCACGAAATCTGGCGGGTTCATGGGATGTCCGACCGCGTGCATGCGGAGGCACCTCCCCTGGAGATCCTGGAGCCCAGCCCGCGCTTCGATGGGCGGATCGCGCTGCGCGGCTGGCGGATCGATGAGGAGGCCGGGGAGCTGATCCTGGCCTGGGAGGCCCTGGCCCCGCCGGAGCGCCGATGGCATGTGTTCGTCCATTTGCTGGACGAGAAGGGCGAGCTCCTCGGACAGGCCGACGGGCCGATGGCCGGTGGGCTGGCACCTACCGAGGCATGGCGGACCGGGGATTGGGTGATCGACCATCGCCCGCTCCCCCCGGGAATCCGACCGGCCGCCCTCCGCCTCGGCCTCTACGATTGGACCAGCGGGGAGCGGGCGACGGTGGAATGGGGAACGCTCAGGCCCCCGGACCGATACGTGGTTCTTGCAACCCCCCGATGAGATCCGGGCGCGTCACCACATCCCCCACTCCGCCAGGGCATCCTCCTCCATCATGGAGGGATCCCACATCTCCATGCTCAGGGTGACCTTCGTCGGCCGGCCGGTCACCTGCTCCGTCACGTAACGCACCTGCTCCAGCAGGTAGGGGCCGGCGGGGCAGAAGGGGGTGGTGAGGATCATGGTGATCTGCACCAGATCCGGCTGGACCTCGATGTTGCGGATCAGGCCCAGGGAGACCACGTTCATCCCGATTTCCGGGTCTACCACGGTGCGGAGGGCCTCGCGGATCTTCTGGATCAGCTCCTCCTCGGATCCAGCAGGAGAAGCGGACTGGGGAGCCACCTCGTTCTCCGGCATCGGAGACCTCCTCAAAAAGGATGTTCGTGGGTGGAGGCAGGGGAACGGCCCTCGACTTCGGGGAGCGCGCTTCCCACCCTCGCCTCACGCGGCGGAGGGATAGGAGGGCTCCTCCCTCTGGAAGCTGACGGACGAAGGCGCGGCGGTTCGGATGATGAAGGTGCAGCAGAGATCGCCGCTCAGGATGCAACTGGAACGCTCCACGTCCGCCTCCAGGGTAAGGGCGATGAGGGCTCGATCCAGGTCGCACACCTCAGGATGATGATGGACCACATAATTGTAAGGGCAATTGTATTGATGGAGGCGGAGCTCATTGCCCAGGCGCTCCCATCGGGCCAGGAAACCTTCCTCCCCCAGCAGCTCCACCAGGGCCTCCAGCTTTTCCTCCAGAGTCCGGCAGGCCCGCACCCGCTCCCCATGCTCCACCGCGATCTCCTGCGCCATGGCGATGAAGAGGCGGTGGATCTCCTCCTCGGGGAGACGAGATTTAAGTTCGTTGAGCAGACGAGCAGCCAGGCGATGGTAACCCTGGGGGAACTGGGAGAGGGCCTCCTCCCGCAGGAAGAACACCAGCCGGGGCCGGCCCACCCCCCGCCGCTCCACCTGCGCATCCACCAACCCTTGACGCTGCAGGATGTTCAGGTGATAATGGACGGTGACCGGCGTAAGCCCCAGCTCCTCGGCGAGCTGCGCCGCGGTCATCCGCCCCCGTTCCTTTAAACGCTGCAGGATCTGCTGTCGGGTCTGGCTCATCGATCGCCCACCTTCCCCAGGCATCGGGTGAGGAATCCGCCCTGTTAAGAGTCCGCATCATCCCCATCTTAGCCGGTTTCCCGCCTCCTGTCAATTTCGCAGATTTTTATGAAAAGTATTGACAAACACGGGTAGGCGTGGTAAGATGAAGCCTGAGTCTACCCGTGAGGGGGAGAGCGATGGAGGACGCGCTGATCATCCGGGATCTCCACGTCCGCGTGGAGGGCAAGCCGGTCCTGCGGGGGGTGGATCTGACGGTGCGCAAGGGGGAGATCCACGCCCTGATGGGCCCGAACGGTTCCGGCAAGACCACCCTGGCCTACGTCCTGATGGGACATCCCGCTTACACCGTGGAGCGGGGGGAGGTGCTCTGGAAGGGGCAGAACCTTCTGGAGCTGCCGCCCGACGAGCGGGCCCATCTGGGGCTGTTCCTGGCCTTCCAGTATCCGGTGGCGGTGCCGGGGGTCACGGTGGCCAACTTCCTGCGCACGGCGCTGAACGAGCGCCGCAAGCGCCTGAACCCCGAGGACAAAGGGATCCCGATCCCGGAGTTCCGCAAGCTGTTGCGAGAGAAGCTGGCCCTGCTGGGGCTGGAGGAATCCTTTGCCAGCCGTTACGTCAACGATGGCTTCTCCGGCGGCGAGAAGAAGCGGCTGGAGATCCTCCAGATGGCCGTGTTGCAGCCGGAGATGGCCATCCTGGATGAGACCGACTCGGGGCTGGACATCGACGGGGTGCGCACGGTGGCCGAGGGGATCAACCGGGTCTTCGGCCCCCACATGGGGATCCTGCTCATCACCCACTATCAGCGCATCCTGAACTACGTGAAGCCTCACTTCGTTCACGTGATGTATAACGGCCGCATCGTGGCCTCCGGCGGGCCGGAGCTGGCCCTGGAGCTGGAGGAGAAGGGCTACGAGTGGCTGCGAGAGCAGTTCGCCGAGCAACCCACGGCCTGAGGGGGGATCATGGCGGCGGAGACCTTCGATCTGAGCGAGCTGGGCACGTATAAATACGGGTTCGCAATGCCCGAGCGTTACGTCTATAAGGCCCGCAAGGGCCTCTCCCGGGAGATCGTGGAGGAGATCTCCTGGCTGAAGGGGGAGCCCGACTGGATGCGGGAGTTTCGCCTGCGAGCGCTGGAGATCTTCCTCGCCAAGCCCATGCCCACCTGGGGGGCGGACCTCTCGGGGATCAATTTCGATGACATCTACTACTACATCAAGCCCACCGACAAGAAGAGCCGCTCGTGGGACGAGGTGCCGGAGGAGATCCGGCGCACCTTCGAGCTCCTGGGCATCCCCGAGGCCGAGCGCAAGTTCCTGGCCGGAGTGGGCGCACAGTATGAAAGCGAGGTGGTTTACCACAACCTCCAGGAGCACCTGCGCAAGCTGGGCGTGATCTTCGTGGACACCGACACGGCGGTGCGGGAGTATCCGGACCTGGTGCGGGAATACTTCGGGACGGTGGTCCCGCCCGACGACAACAAGTTCGCCGCCCTGAACTCCGCCGTCTGGTCCGGCGGCTCCTTCATCTACGTGCCGCCGGGGGTCCATGTGGATCTCCCGCTTCAGGCCTACTTCCGCATCAACGCCCAGAACGTGGGCCAGTTCGAGCGCACCCTGATCATCGCGGAAGAGGGGGCGTTCGTGCACTATGTGGAGGGCTGCCTGCCGGCCGGGGAGCAGGTCAGCACCGGGGAGCGCTGGGTCAACATCGAGGCCATCCGGCCGGGCGACTTCGTGGTCACCGAGACCGGCCGCAAGGCGAGGGTGCGCGCGGTGATGGTCCGGCCCTACCGGGGGGATCTCATCGAGATCCAGCCGATCTCCCGCTACAACACCTTCCGTCTGACGCCGGAGCATCCGGTCCTGGTCGTGCGCCGGGAGGACGTCCGGGTCCGACGGCGGCCGCGCAACGGATGGCAGCCCGAGGTGGACACGCGCCGCCTGCTTCAGACGCAGCCGGTGTATGTGCCCGCCGGGGAGCTGCAGGAGGGAGACTTCCTGGTCTTCCCCAAGATAAAGCCCGAGGGGGATCCTCCGCCCTTCACCCCCGAGCAGCTGCGGCTGCTCGGCTACTACCTGGCGGAAGGCTCCGCCTATGTCCACAAAACCCTGAACCAGCCCGTCGTCGCCTTCTCCTTCGGCGAGCACGAGGTCCAGGCCATCGAGGAGGTCAAACGCCTCATCCACCAGGTCACGGGGAAGAAGCCCCAGGTGGTCCGCGTGCCCGGCAAACACGCGGTGACCGTGTCCGTCTACTCCCGGGAGCTGATGGAGTTCTGCCTGGAGCATGCGGGCAAGGGCGCCGCGAACAAGCAGCTGAGCGAGGCGATCATGGCGCTGCCGCCGGAGCAGGTGGCCCCTCTCCTGGAGGCCTACTTCGCCGGGGATGGGAACCGCTCGCCGCGGCGTTCCGGGGAGCTGCGCCGGATCGCCACAGCCTCCGAAACCCTGGCCCGCCAGATCCAGGAGCTGCTGGCCCGCCAGGGGATCTACGCCAGCATCCAGGTCCGCAAGGGAGGCCCGGATTCCATCCAGGGCCGCCGGATCCAGCGTCGGGATCAGTTCATCCTGACGTGGACCCAAGGGCGGCGCATGGGAGAGGTCCGTGACGCCGGGGACTACTTCCTGGTCCCAATCAAAGCGATCCGCCGGGTTCCTTATGAGGGATTCGTCTTCAACCTGGATGTGGAGGATCCGAACTCCTACCTGGTGCGCGGCTTCGCGGTGCACAACTGCACCGCGCCGATCTACACCACCGACTCCCTGCACAGCGCGGTGGTGGAGATCATCGTCAAGCCGGGCGCCCGGGTGCGCTACACGACGATCCAGAACTGGTCCACCAACGTTTACAACCTGGTGACCAAGCGGGCTGTGGTCTATCGTGACGCGGTGATGGAGTGGGTGGATTGCAACCTGGGCTCTAAGGTGACGATGAAATACCCGAGCGTTTACCTGATGGAGCCGGGGGCCCGCGGGGAGATCCTGTCCATCGCTTTTGCGGGCCGCGGCCAGCATCAGGACGCGGGGGGGAAGGCGATCCACGCCGCTCCCCACACCCGCTCCCGCATCATCTCCAAGTCCATCAGCAAGGATGGAGGGCGCACCTCCTATCGAGGCCTGGTGCGGGTCTACCCGGGCGCCGAGGGCTCCACGGTCAGCGTCAACTGCGACGCCCTGATCCTGGATGAGATCTCCCGCTCCGACACGTATCCGTATATGGAGATCGAGGAGGACAACGTCACCATCGGCCACGAGGCCACGGTGAGCAAGATCAGCGATGAGCAACTCTTCTATCTGATGAGCCGGGGCATCCCCCAGGAAGAGGCGGCGGCGATGATCGTCACCGGCTTCGTCGAGCCCCTGGTGAAGGAACTGCCCATGGAATACGCCGTGGAGATGAACCGGCTCATCCGCCTGCAGATGTCCGGCTCGGTGGGTTAAACCACCGGGGTTGCAGGAGGAGGCCGGGCACCGGAGGCGCCCCGGCGATGGATCGCTGCCGGGGCGCCCCGGGGACCCGGGACCTCGCCGTCCGCCTGGACCGTTCCGCCCAGGAGCTTCCAGACGGATCATCTTCACCCCATAACCCCACAGGAGGTCGAGATCCGCAATGGCGGAAGCATCGGAGATCCGCGAAGCGGCCCGGGGGATCGGGCCGGAGGCCTTCCAGGCCTTCCTGGCCGCCCGGGAGGAACCCGATTGGCTCCGGCAAGCCCGCCGGGAGGCCTGGGAGATCCTGCGGGAGACCCCCAAGCCCGGCCCGACCGATGAAGCATGGCGGCGCACCGACATCCAGGCCCTGGCTGTGGAGGAGCTGGTCACCGTCCTTTTCCCGGACGGATCCTCCCCGGCCCCGGAGATGCGCCAAATCGTGGAGCCGAGCGAGGACCTGTCGGGGGGGCTGCTGTTGCTCGACAGCGGGTTGGCCCTGCACTGGCTGGATGAGCGCCTGCACCGCCGGGGTCTGATCTTCACGGATCTGGCCACTGCGGCCCGGGAGCATCCGGACCTCGTCGCCTCGCACCTGGGACAGGTGGTCCGGCCGGGGGACGGCTTCTTCGCCGCGATGAACGGCGCCTTCTGGCGCAACGGCATCTTCCTGTATGTGCCGCGGGATCTGGAGGTCCCCCTGCCCCTGCGGGCGGTGATCGGCTTGCGGGAGCTGCCGACCGACATCTCTCGCATCCTGATCGTGGTGGAGCCGGGCGCTCAGGTGACCTTCATCGACGAACGCCTGGCGGATGACGCGGTGGGGGCCGCCTTCCACAACGGGGTGGTGGAGATCCACCTGAAGGAGAACGCCCGCCTGACCTACATCGCCCTCCAGAACTGGGGCCGTTACATGTGGAACTTCACCCACGAGCGGGCCTTTGTGGACCGCGACAGCACCCTGGACTGGGTGGTGGTGGGGATGGGAGGCGGCGTCACCAAGACCTTCCTGGAGGTCGCCCTCATCGGCCGCGGGTCCACAGCCTACATGTCCGGCGTCTTCTTCCTGGACGGCCAGCAACACGCCGACTACGACACCGAGCAGGATCACATCGCGCCCTACACCAAAAGCGATCTGCTCTACAAAGTCGCCCTGAAGGATCGAGCCCGCTCCGTTTGGCAGGGGATGATCCGGGCGCACCCCGGAGCTCAGAAGACCGACGCTTACCAGGCCAACCGCAACCTGATCCTCTCCCCCCATGCCCGGGCGGACTCCATCCCCGGCCTGGAGATCATGGCCAACGACCTGCGCTGCACCCACGGGGCCACTGTCGGCCAGATCAACGAGGAAGAGCTCTTCTATCTGATGTCCCGCGGCCTCTCCCGGACGGTCGCCACGCGGCTCATCGTGGAGGGGTTCTTCGCACCCGTCCTGGACCGTATCCCTGTGGCCGATGTCCGGCGCCAGGCGGATCACATCATCCACCGCAAGCTGGGCGTGCCACCGGAGGAAGAGTAGGGGCGATCCGGGAGGGGGGTCGCCCCTACCCGATTCACCTAAAATAGGGGATAGGGAGCATTGATGCAGGGCGGCCCGGCCTTTACAGAGGAACGTTTATCCGGGGAACATGCGGGGAGGACCCCTATGGGAAGCGTGGGGCTACAAGCCATCCTGGATGTGGAACGGATCCGGGCGGATTTCCCCATCCTCCACCAGACCGTGAACGGGAAACCCCTGGTGTTTTTGGACAGCGCGGCCAGCTCTCAGAAGCCCATCCCGGTGATCGAGGCGATGAACGCTTATTACCGCACCACCCACGCCAACGTCCACCGGGGGGTCTACCGCCTGAGCGAGCAGGCCACCGCGCTGTATGAGGAGGCCCGGCGCAAGATCGCCGCCTTCATCGGCGCCGCTTCCCCTAAAGAGATCATCTTCACCCGCAACGCCACCGAGTCCATCAACCTGGTGGCCTACGCCTGGGCCCGCCCCTTCCTGCGGGAGGGAGACGAGATCCTCCTCACGGAGATGGAGCACCACAGCAACTTGGTCCCCTGGTTCCTGGTGGCTCAGGAGAAGGGGCTCCGCATCCGATATATCCCCATCGACGATGAGGGCCGCCTGCGGCTGGATCTGCTGGATGCGCTGATCACCGAGCGGACCCGGCTGGTGGCGGTGACGATGATGTCGAACGTGCTGGGGACCATCAACCCCCTCCGACCGATCATCGAGAAGGCCCACGCGGTGGGGGCCGTCGTGTTGGTGGACGGCGCCCAGGGGGTTCCGCATCTCCCGGTGAACGTCCAGGAGCTGGGATGCGATTTCCTGGCCTTCTCCGGCCATAAGATGTGCGGCCCCACCGGGATCGGGGTGCTGTGGGGGCGGCGCGAGCTCCTGGAGGCCATGCCCCCCTTCCTGGGCGGCGGCGACATGATCCGCCGGGTCACCTTCGAGGGCGCGGAATGGAACGAGCTGCCCTACAAGTTCGAAGCGGGAACCCCGGCCATCGCCGAGGCCATCGGGCTGGGAGCGGCGGTGGATTACCTGAGCCAAATCGGGCTGGAGGCCATCCACCGCCATGAGCAGGCCCTGGCCGCCTACGCTATGGAGCGCTTGAGTGAGATCCCCGGCCTTCGCATCGTGGGGCCTCCCCCTGCGGAGCGCGGCGGCGTGGTGGCCTTCGCCATGGATCGCATCCACCCCCACGACATCGCCACCATCCTGGATCGGGAGGGCATCTGTATCCGGGCCGGCCACCACTGCGCGATGCCGCTCCATGAGCGACTGGGCCTCACCGCCACCGCCCGGGCCAGTTTCTATCTCTATAACACGATGGAAGAGGTGGACCGGCTGGCGGAGGGGCTGGAGATCGTGCGCCGGACCTTCCGGCGCCTGGCCTGAGCCGATCAGGCGGCCCGGCGCAGCTCCACCGGCTGGCCGGACTCCGTCAGGAGCAGAGGCATCGCCTGCCCCCGGATGGCTTCCGCGGTGACGATGCAACGACGGATGTGGGGATGAGAGGGGATCTCATACATCACGTCTAACAGCGTCCGCTCCAGGATGGCCCGCAGGGCCCGGGCCCCCGTCCCCAGGCGCAGCGCCTCCTCCGCAGCCGCCTCGATGGCCTCCGGCGTGAAGATCAGCTCCACGTTGTCCAGGGCGAACAGCCGCTGGAATTGCTTCACCAGGGCGTTGCGGGGCCGGGTCAGCACCGCCTTCAGCGCCTCCCGATCCAGGGGATCCACCGGGATCACCACTGGCAGCCGCCCCACCAGCTCCGGGATCAGGCCGAAGCGGATGAGATCCTCGGGAGCCACCTGCTGCAGCAGCTCCGCCTCCGACAGGCTGATCCGCCCCCGGGCTCTGACCTCGCCGGGGAAGCCGATGTGCCCGCGCAACCCCAGGCGCTCGGCGATGATCTTCGAAAGCCCCTCGAAGGCCCCGCCGCAGATGAAGAGGATGTTGGTGGTGTCGATCTGGATGAACTCCTGGTGGGGATGCTTTCGCCCGCCCTGCGGAGGGACGTTGGCGATGGTCCCCTCGATGATCTTGAGAAGGGCCTGCTGCACGCCCTCCCCCGAGACATCCCGGGTGATGGAAGGGTTGTCGCCGGATTTGCGGGCGATCTTGTCGATCTCATCGATGTAGACGATGCCCTTCTCCGCCCGCTCCAGGTTGTAGTCGGCTGCCTGGATCAGCCGGAGGAGGATGTTCTCCACATCCTCCCCCACGTAACCGGCCTCCGTCAAAGAGGTGGCGTCAGCGATGGCGAAGGGGACGTCGAGGATGCGGGCCAGGGTGCGCGCCAGCAGGGTCTTCCCGCAGCCGGTGGGGCCGATGAGCAGGATGTTGCTCTTCTCGATCTCCACATCCTCCCAGCGTCCCCTGCTGGTGATCCGCTTGTAGTGGTTGTAGACCGCCACCGACAGCACCCGCTTCGCCCGCTCCTGCCCAACGACATACTGGTCCAGGTAAGCGTAGATCTCCCGAGGGGAGGGAAGACGTGAGGGAACGGACAGGGGGAGGCCGGCCTCCCGGCGCTCCCCCCGCAGCATCCGATAGCTGAGCTCCACACACGCCTCGCAGATGTAAACCCCATCCGGGCCCGCCAGAAGCCGACCCGTCTCCTCCGGATCCCGCCGACAGAAGGAGCAGCGGGGCGCTTCCTTGCGGGCGCGTTGCATCCCCGGTCACTCCTTATGCCCGTCTGGGGTGGCGGCCGCCCGGGTGGGAAGCGGCGGCAGCTCCTTGTGCGGCGGCGGCTTCAGCACCTCATCGATGATCCCGTATTTGACCGCCTCCTCCGCCGACATGTAGTAATCCCGATCGAAATCGTCGGCGATCCGCTCCACTGGCTGGCCGGTGTGGCGGGCCAGCAACTCGAAGATCAGGTTCTGCATCCGCATCAGCTCTTTATACTGGATCTCCACGTCGGGAGCGTAGCCATGGGCCCCGCCGCCAGCCGGGTGCATGTGGATGGTGGCATGGGGGAGCGCGAAGCGACGGCCCTTGGTGCCGGCCGCCAGCAACACCGTGGCCATGCTGGCCGTCCACCCCACCGCGATGGTGGAGATGGGGGCGCGCACCTGCTGCATGGTGTCATAGATGGCCAGGCCCGGATAGATCAGCCCGCCCGGCGAGTTGATGTAAAGCCGGATCTCCTCCTCCGGATCCTCCCGATCCAGATAGAGCAACTGCGCGACCACCAGGTTCGCCACCTGATCCGTGATGGGGGTTCCCAGGAAGATGATCCGCTCCTTCAACAGCAGCGAGTAGATGTCGTAAACCCGCTCGCCGCGCCCCGTGTTCTCGATCACCATCGGGATCAGCAGCTCCGGCAACCCTTCCCGAGCCATCGCCCGCCTCCTTCCAATCGTCACATGGGGTCTGAGGGTTCAACAGAGGAGGGAACCGCCTCCTCCGCCTCCGGTTCAGGAGCCGGAGAGGCCTCCGCCATCACGGGGGGCACCGCCTCCCCCCGCGCGATGGCCACCAGGCGTTCCAGCGCCCGGCTCAGCAGAAGCCGCGACCGGAGGCTGGACATCACCGTCGGCCTCAAGCGCTGCCAGGCCTCCTCCGAGACCTGGAGCCGCTGGCGAACCGCGCCGGCCTCCTCCTCCAGCTCCTCCTCAGGGACGGAGAGCCCCTCCTCCTGCGCCAGCTGATACAGGATCAGGCCCCGGCGGATCCGCTGCTCCGCCTGAGGCCGCAGCTCCTCCCGCAACGCCTCCGGCGTCTGATTGCGCTCCTTCAGATAAGACTCCAAATCCTGTCCGCGTCGACGCAGCGTGTTCTCCAGATCCTCGATGAGATCGTCGATCTCCTCCTCCAGCATCTGCGGGGGGAACTCCACCTCCGCCTGCTCGGCCAGGGCCTTCAGAGCCCGCTCCGCGTATTCGGCGTCATATTGGCGGCGGAGATGGGCCGCCAGATCCTCCCGGATCTTCGCCTTCAGATCCTCCAGGGTCTCGAAGTCCCCCACCGTCTGGGCCAGGGCGTCATCCAGATCCGGAAGGAGATAGCGCGCGAGCCCGGTGAGCGTCGCCTCGACCTGCAGCGTCCGCGATGGATCCCCGGGCCAGGGCAGATCGAAGGACCGCGTCTCATTGAGGGCCATCCCGACGATCCGCTCCTCCAACCCGGGCAGCGGCGGGGCCTCCTGGCCCAGCACGAAGGAGAATTCATCCTCCAGAAGGGTTTTCCCCTCCGCGTCCCTCGCCCGCAGGGCGACCGTGACCATCATCCCGGGCTCCGCTGTCCCCTCCGAAAGGGGCTCAATGATGGCGTTGTCCCGCCGCAACCGCTCCAGGACTTCCTGCACCGCTTCCTCCGTGGGTTGCGGCGGCTCATAGGGCACCCGCAGGGACCGGTAGTCGCCGAGCCGGACCTCAGGCTTCAACGGCACGATCACCCGGAAGGTGAGGGGCTCCGGCTGGATCTGCTCCAGCCGGCCCGGCCCATAGGGATCCAGGCCGAGCTGATCCAGGGCCTCCCGGTAGACCTCCTGGCTGAGGAGCTCCACCGCCTCCTCGAAGATCGCCTCCCGACCGAAGGTTCGGAGCACCACTTCATAGGGTGCCCGACCGCGGCGGAAGCCCGGGATCTCGTAGCGCTCCGAGAAGCGCCGGGCGACCCGGCGCATTGCCTGCTCCACCCGTTCCGGCTCGACCTCGATGGTCAGGGCCACCTGGCGTGACGGGAGGCTCTCGCTCGTGATCCGCACCCGTAGGCTCCTCCTTCTTCGGAATCCCGACGGATCCCCACCGGGAGCGCCTTCCCATCCCCTCCGCGCGTGACGCCCGGCCTGCGCCCCAGGGGATGAGCGGGAGGATCCGGCCGGTCACGTGGAATTATAACGAGCCCATGATGGAGCTGCAACAAACGGTGCGTATAATAATGTGGTGGGTCCATCGGATGGACGCTCTCCGAGATAGAGGAGGGAGCGATCATGCCCGGGGCCGAGGCGCCGATGCTGGTGATCACCGAGGGGCAGCTGGCCGGGCATCGCTGGCCGATCGATCAGGAGGTGCTCCTCATCGGCCGCGGCGAGGGCTGTGACCTGGTCCTTCCCGAGCGTCAGATCTCCCGGCAGCACGCCCGGCTCCGACGGGAGGCCGACGGTTATTACATCGAGGATCTGGGCAGCAAAAACGGGACGTTCATCAACGGCCAGGCGCTCCCCCCGTTCGTCCCTCATCGGCTGAAGGATGGAGATGAGATCGCGCTGGCCCTGTGCGTGCGCATGCGCTTCATCAGCGCCGAGGCCACGCTCCCCCTGGAATCCCCTCCCGTCGCCTGGCTCTCCCAGGGCCTGATCATCGATCGGGCTGCCCGCCGGGTGTGGGTGAACGGCCGAGAGGTGAACCCGCCGCTCTCCCCGGCTCAGTTCCGCGCCCTGGAGCGTCTGGCCCTGGCGCACGGCGCGGTGGTCTCCCGGGAGGAATTGGTGGGTTATATCTGGCCGGAGGAGGACCCGCGGGGGGTGACGGAACAGGCCCTGGACGCCCTGATCCGTCGACTGCGGGAGCGTCTGGCCCAGGTCGACCCCGGGCGGGATTACATCCTGACGGTGCGCGGGCACGGCTTCCGCCTGGCCGACGTGCCCCTGCAACTCAAGGGCCAGCCGGAGGAACGATGAGGACCCAGCGGGCCTCTCGACGCGCCCTCGGGACGGCGGCGGAGACGTTCGTGGCCGCCCATCTGGAAGCTCGCGGATACCGCATCCGGGCCCGGAACTGGCGCTGCCCGTTCGGGGAGATCGATCTGATCGCCGAAGGAGACGGCTGGCTGCTCTTCATCGAGGTCCGCGCCCGGCGCAACGACCGCTTCGGACGGCCGGAGGAGAGCCTGAGCCCGCGCAAGCGCCGGCGCCTGCAGCAGACAGCCCTGGCCTATCTGGGCCAGCTGGAAGGCCCGGAGCCCAGCTGGCGGGTGGATCTGGCCGCTGTGTCCCTGGACCCTCGGGGTCGGCCCATGGAGGTCTCCTTCATCGAGAACATCCTGGAGTAGAGGCGGCCCGGGGCCGGCCGGGTCGGGATGAGCGGCTTCAATCGGGGTTCCCTTTCCCGCGCAACGGAAGGCGGATGATGGGGGTGTAGATCGCCCCCTCTGGATGGAGATCGCTGCGCATCAGGGTGATCTCCTCCACCCGCACCTCCCCCAGCTGCCCCACGGGGGTTCGCGCGATCACCTCCGCGATCTGCCGGTGATGGACAGGGGTGGCATCCCGGCTCACCCGGGCCAGCGTGAGATGGGGCTGATACGGCCGATCCTCAGGGGGATACCCCAGCTTCTGCATGCTGGCCTCCACCAAGCGCTGAAAGCCCGCCAGCGCCCGCGTGGGATCGGACACCCCCACCCAGATCACCCGGGGATGGCGGGGATCCGGGAAGCACCCGAGCCCCTCCACCACGAACATGAAAGGCCCACGCTCCAGGGTCAGCCCCCGCAGCGCCGCGATGATCTCATCGATCTGAGCGGCAGGGACCATCCCCAGGAATTTCAAGGTGAGATGGATGCTCTCCGGACGCACCCAGCGGATCGGGAGATCCCGGAGCTCCTGACGCAGACGACGCTGCACCTCCGCCAGCTTTTGCTGGAGCGCATCGGGCAGCTCCACCGCGATGAAGGCGCGCACCGCCACCATCCCAAGCCCTCCCGAAGGTGGCAGGATAGAGGGCTCCTCTCCCGCATGTGGACAGGCGATCGGAAAACGCGATGGTGGTGCGGCGCTCTCTGCGCACCACCATCGCCCCCGTCCCATTATAGAACAGAAAACGCAGGCGTCCCCGGTGCGCGGTCGCGGGCGGCTCAACCCGACTCGATCTCCACGCGACGCAACGTCAGAGCCTGAGGGGCGGGAACCGGAAGGAGTCCCGCGGAAAGACCGACGGCAGGATCCAGGGTCAGGAACTGGTTGTCGATCCAGGCCACGAACCCCAGGGGGCCGGGGGGAGCGAGGGGCGCGCGATGGACCTCTTCTCCATCCACTTCGAAAATCACCTGACGGCGTTCCCAGCGCAGGACGTAGCGATGCCATGCCGTGAGATCGATCTCCAGAGGACGCTGAGAGACCGCCATCCAGCGTGCGCCCAGGGAGAGGGCGGTGCGGGCGAGGGGTGGGGCTTTCAGGAGCCGCCACAAGCCCTGCTGGAGCCACCCGGGGATCCGGAGGCGGGGGCCGGTCGGGCTGCGCCACACCATCGCCAGCCAGCCCCGCCCCGCATCCGCAGGGGACAGCGCGATCCGGGAGGGAGGCGAGGCGAAGAAGAACCAGACTGCGGAAGGGGGGCCGATGAGGGCGCCCGGCATCGCCGCCGCGTTCCAGAACCCAAACCCCGCTGTCCCCACCAGCGTTTCCATGGGATGGGAAAAGCGCGCCTCGACGATCAGGCGAACCGGTGGACGCCAGACGAAGCGGGAGCCTCCATAATCATCGAGCTGGGCGTCCGCATAGCAATCCCCGGGGCTGGGGAGCAGCATCAGATGGAGGGCCTCCGCGTCCGCAACGATCTGGGCGGCCCCCATGGTCATCCGCACCCATGGCCGGTCCGCCGGCTTCAGGGGCGCCCCCCGGTTCATATGCCGGATCCCCGAGGCCTTACGAGGAGGACGGGCGATCGGCGAGGGCGGCGATCCCGGGGAGGGTGCGGCCCTCCAGGAACTCCAGGCTGGCCCCTCCGCCGGTGGAGATGTGGGTGATGCGGTCCGCGACGCCGGCGGCGTGCACGGCCGCCACCGAGTCCCCTCCGCCCACGATGCTGATCGCCCCGCTCTCCGCCACAGCCCGGGCGATGGCGAAGGTCCCCTCGGCGAAGCGCGGGAACTCAAAGACGCCCATAGGTCCGTTCCAGACGATGAAGGCGGCCCGCCGGATCTCCTCGGCATAGCGGGCCACGGTCTGCGGCCCGATGTCCAGGATCCGCCATCCGTCCGGCACCTGATCCACCGGCACCACCTGGGCCCGGGCATCCGGGGCGAACGCGTCGGCGATCACCACGTCCACCGGCAGCATCAGGCGTTCCCCGCCTTCCTGGAGGAGGCGCCGGGCGGTCTCCAGAGCCTCGTCCTCCACCAGCGAATCGCCCACCCGGTAGCCCATGGCCTTCAAGAAGGTGTTGGCCATCCCGCCGCCGATGAGCACTCGATCCGCCCGGGCGAGCAGGCTCTCGATGACCCCGATCTTATCGGAGATCTTGGCCCCCCCGAGGATCGCCACGAAAGGCCGGCCCGGGTTCGTGAGGGCCTGGCTCAGATAACGGATCTCTTTCTCCATGAGGAAGCCGGCGACGACCGGGATGAAACGGGCGATGGCTTCGACCGAGGCGTGGGCGCGATGGGCTGCGCCGAAGGCGTCGTTCACGCACAGATCCCCCAGGCGGGCCAGCCGGCGGGCGAACTCGGGGTCGTTCTTTTCCTCCTCCGGATGGAACCGGAGGTTCTCCAGCAACAGCACCTGGCCGGGCTGCAGGGCCGCAGCCATCGCCTCCACCTCCGGGCCCACGCAGTCGGGGGCCATCTGGACCGGGCGGCCCAGCAGCTCGCTCAGGCGCTCGGCCACCGGGCGAAGGCTGAAGGCCGGGTCGGGCTTCTTCGGGCGGCCCAGGTGCGACATCACGATGAGGGCCGCGCCCTGGTCGAGGAGATACTGCAGCGTGGGCAGGGTCGCCCGGATCCGCGTGTCGTCGGTCACCTTCCCATCGGCGATGGGCACGTTGAAATCCACGCGGACCAGGACCCGGCGTCCGCGGACGTCCACATCTCGCACGGTCATCTTGTTCATCGCGGATCCTCCCCGCTGAACGGAGGGCTCAGGCTCCAACAAGATCACAAACCACCTGCGCACCCTGTCTCCTCATTTTACCCGGACCCCCGGAGGCGCAGGCCGTCTTCCTCCCAGGATGGGTGTGTCCCAAAATCGCAGGACAACTGCTCGCAGTTGTCCTACAAGACGGCCAGGCCCGACAAAATCGGGACACCCCAGGATCCTCCGGAAAACCCTCACTTCACATTACCGGAAGAGAGGCACAGGGACCAGTGACGAACGGAGGCCCAGTATGTGAATTTCATCACAAATCGAGGATTTGAGGGCCTGAGATGTGGAAGGGGAAGTTGCCTCCTGCTCCGGCTGGGGCTAAGATGAATCTGGAAAGATGAATCTGGAGCGGAAAGGATTTGCTTTTCCGCACAGGGGGATCTCAAGGAGAGGCCGCTCGCTGGATCCGGGACAACGGAAGGGGGGAGGGGCAGCGAGGCCGGTGAACCTGAACCGAACGAGGAGGTTGTCATGACCACAACAGCAGCCCCCCAGGAAGTGAAGTATATCGGGAAGCCGGGCGAGGTCTCCTTCGCCAAGGGCCTGGAAGGCGTGATCGTCGCGGAGTCGGTGAAAAGCTACGTGGACGGAATCGCCGGCCGCCTGATCTATCACGGGATCCCCATTGAGGTCCTCGCCGAGAAGTCCACCTTCGAAGAGACCGCCTTCCTCCTCCTCTACGACAAGCTCCCCACCGAGGACGAGCTGGATGTCTACAAGATGCGCCTCCGCCAGTATCGGGAGATCCCGGACGAGGTCTATGACTTCATCTCCCGGGCCGGGCGTCGCTACAACTTCCATCCGATGTCGGTGTTGCGCACGGCCATCTCCATGCTGGCGGCCTTCGACGACTCCGCGGAAGAGGACACGATGATCGCCCACGAACGGGAGGCCATCAAGCTGACCTCCCGCATCGCCACGGTGGTGGCCGCCATCGGGCGCGCCCGCAAGGGCCTCCCCCCGGTTCATCCCCGCCCCGACCTGAGCCACGCCGCCAATTTCCTCTACATGCTCTTCGGGGAGGAGCCGGACCCCTTCTACGCCCGGGTGATGGATGTCATCCTCATCCTTCACGCGGATCACGAGTGCAACGCCTCCACCTTCACCGTGCGGGCCATCACCTCCACCCTGAGCGACATGTATTCGGCCGTGGTGGGAGGCATCGCCGCCCTCAAGGGTCCGCTCCATGGGGGCGCGAACGAGGAAGTGATGCACATGCTTTATGAGATCGGGGAGGTGGAGAACGCGGAGGCGTGGGTGCTCCGGGCCCTGGCCCGCAAGAAGAAGATCCCCGGCTTCGGCCATCGCGTCTACAAGACCTATGACCCGCGGGCGCACATCCTCAAGCAGTATGCCCTGGAGGTCACCCGGCGGGCCGGCACGGAGAAGTGGCTGCGGATGGCGGAGGTGATCGAGCGGGTGATGATCGAGCGGCTGGGCCAGAAGGGCATCCAGCCCAACGTGGACTTCTACTCGGGCATCGTGATGGCCTCCATGGGCATTGAGACCGCCCTCTTCACCCCGATCTTCGCCGTGGGGCGCATCGCCGGCTGGGTGGCCCACGCCCTGGAACAGCGAAAGGACAACCGCATCTACCGGCCGCGCTTCTTCTACGTCGGCCCCGAGCACATGGAATACATCCCCATCGAGGAGCGCGGCTGAGCGCTTCCGGGGCCCGAAACCACAACGGGCGCGGCCCACGTTCAGGCCGCGCCCGTTTCTTTCCCGGAACGCCATCGGCAGGGTTCTTCTTCACCTCACTTGCACATCTTGTTCTCCACACAGGCCTTCTGGAGGGCTTCCATGGCCGCCTTGGCATCCCGGCTGGTCACGAAGTTAAAGATGATGTCGTTGAAGGCGGTGGCGAAGCCCTCCGGAGCAGCCGAGCCGTGGACCTCGCTCGGGATCAGCTGGTCCCGGGCGAAGTCGTCCATCGAGGACTGCAGATACACATCGAACTTGCTGCGATCGCAGTCCAGGCGAGCGCAGATGGAGCCCTTCTTGGGGTTGAAGGCCTCCTGACCCTCCTTCGAGCCGCAGACCTTCAGCCAGGCGATGGCCTGCTCCCGATGGGGGGCCTTCTTGGGCAGGCCGAAAGTGTCGGTCACCACCATGAAGAGCCCCTTGTTGTTCGGGGCAGGGACCCACCCGTAGTCCACGCCCGGCTTGGCTCCCTTCGAGAGGAAATACCCGTGGGACCAGTCCCCCATGATCGTCATGGCCGCCTTGCCGTCCAGAACCAGCTGGGTGGCTGAGTCCCAGGTGTGGGCGGCATGGTCTTCATTGACGTAATCCAGCATCCGCCCGAAGATCTCGAAGGCCTTGGCCACCTCCGGCCCCGTCCAGGGCGTCTGGCCGGTCCACAGGCCCCGGTATTTCTCCGCTCCCAGCACGCCCGCGAGGACCGTCTCGAAGAGGTGAGCGGCCTCCCACTTCAGCTTGTCCCCCAGGGCCAGCGGGGTCACCCCCTTGGCCTTGAGGGCCTCGGCCACCTGGAAGAACTCATCGAAGGTGGTGGGGGGCTGCAGGCCATACTGATCGAAGATCTTCTTGTTATACCAGAGGACGTTGCCCCGGTGGACGTTGACAGGGACGGAGTAGATCTTCCCCTCGTGGCTGACCAGGTCGATCAGCTGCTTGGGGAACTTGTCCATCCACCCCTCGCTCTTCCACAAATCCGTGATGTCCTCCATGTAGCCGGTCTTCACCCAGGTGTCGATCAGCTCCGCCCCGCCGTGGACCTGGAAGGAATCCGGCGGGTCGCCGCCCAGCATGCGGGTCTTCAGCACGGCCTTGGCCTGGGCGCCGGCGCCGCCCGCAACGGCGGCGTTGATGATCTCCACGCCCGGATATTTCTGACGATAGACGGTGAACATCGCCTCCAGCCCTTCCGCCTCCCCGCCCGCCGTCCACCAGGAGAAGATCTCCAGCTTCTTGGCTGGGGCAGGGGTGGCCGGTTGGGCGCAGGCGGCCAGGAGCAGGGTGAGGATCAGCAACAGCGCCACCCAGAGGGACCAGCGATGGGACCGGGACATGGCAACCTCCTTTTCTCAGCGGGCGAACCTCAAGGCTGAGGGGAGCCGATGGCGTTCCGGATCCTCACCTGCTATTCTAAACAGGGAAGAAGGGCTGTCAAGCCCTCTCACGCGCGCCGCATCCGCCTCCCCCTCCCCCTTCTCCTCCCGGGCCTATAAGGGTCTGGAGTGGATCCGTAAAGCGCACTCCGACGGTATATTGATTAAACGCTGTCCAATCCCATGATCCGGAGGATGCCATGGGGCGGCGATGGTGGATTCTATTTTGGGTCGTTTGCATGATCGGCGTCCTGGGCGGGGCACCCCGCTTCCCTTCCCCGCAGACCGTTCCCCCTGGCCGCTATGTCCCGGATGAGCTCCTGGTGAAGTTCGCCCCCGGCGCGGATCCGATGGCCCTGGCTCACGCCTTCGGGTTCCGCCTCCACCATCTCACCCGACTGGGGGTGTGGGTGGTGAAGGTTCCCCCTCAGGCGCTGGAGGCGGTGGGGACGGCTTTGAGCCGCCACCCGCTGGTGGAGTATGTGGAGCTGAACGGCATCGCCACGGCCTTCCTGGACCCCAACGATCCCTACGACAACACCTCCTGCTACAACTCCTCGAAGGCGGGCTGCGTCTCCCAGTGGGCCTGGGGGAAGATCCAGGCGTATGCGGCGTGGGATCTGGTGACCGGCTCCGGCACCGTCCGCATTGCGGTCGTCGACACCGGGATCGATAACAGCCACCCGGACCTCCCGCCGGTGGCGGATCAGTGGGACTTCGTGAACAACGATGGCATCGCGGAGGACGACAACGGTCACGGCACCCACGTGGCCGGGACCATCGGGGCTCTGACGAACAACGGGGTCGGCGTGGCGGGGATGAACTGGCAGGTCCAGCTCCTGGCCGCCAAGGTGCTGGACGCCAGCGGCTCGGGGACTTACGCCCAGGTGGCCGATGGCATCGTCTGGGCCGCTGATCACGGCGCGAAGGTCATCAACCTGAGCCTGGGCGGCTCCATCGGCTCAACGACGCTGCAGAACGCGGTGGACTACGCCTGGAACAAGGGGGCGGTGCTAGCATGCGCGGCAGGCAACAGCGGCTCCTCCGCCAAAACCTACCCGGCCGCTTATACGAACTGCATCGCCGTAGCGGCCACGGATGAGAACGACAACAAGGCCTCCTTCTCCAACTACGGCGCCAAATGGGTGGACGTCGCCGCGCCCGGCGTGCGCATCCTCTCCACCATGCCGGACACGCCGGTTTACCTGACGACCCAGTATGGCTACTTCACCACTTACGATGCGCTGAACGGCACCTCCATGGCGACGCCGCACGTGGCGGGGCTGGCCGGGCTGGTGTGGGCGACCGGCAAGTGCGCCACCAACGCATGCGTGCGCCAGCGCATCGAGGCGAACGCGGATCGCATCGCGGGCACAGGCCGCTACTGGTATTGGGGGCGTATCAACGCCTACCGGGCCGTCAGCGCCCCGTAAGCCCGCGGGATCCCGAAGCCTCGGGGGCCGGGCGGGCCCGGAGGGCCCTGCCCGGCCCCCCTTTTCCGCCTGTTCCTCCCAATGAAGAGATGGCATTTGGGTTATGATAGAATTGCAAGAGAACGGATTCCATCCCTCGCCGGAGGGAGCTTCGATGGCAGGGCACAGCAAGTGGGCGAACATCAAACATCGCAAGGCGGCCATGGACGCCAAGCGCGGGCAGCTCTTCAGCCGTCTGACCCGCGAGCTGATCGTCGCGGCCCGGGAGGGAGGGCCTGACCCGGAGACCAACCTGCGCCTGCGGCTGGCCATCGAACGGGCCCGGGCGGCGAACATGCCCAAGGAGAACATCGAGCGGGCCATCCGGCGCGGTGCCGGCCTGGAGAAGGGGGCGGAGCAGTTCGAGGAGCTGCTCTACGAAGGCTACGGCCCCCACGGGGTGGCCATCCTCGTGCGGGTGCTGACGGACAACCGGAACCGCACGGTGGCCGAGCTCCGCCGCATCTTCTCCCGCCACGGGGGGAGCCTGGCGGAATCGGGCGCGGTGATGTGGAACTTCGAGAAGAAAGGCTATATCGCCATCCGCCCCGATGGCCAGGACCCCGAGCGCATCTTCGAGATGGCCATTGAGGCAGGAGCGGAGGACGTGGAGATCAGCGAGGACCTGGTGGAGATCTACACCGCCCCGGAGGACCTCCAGGCTGTGCGCCAGGCCCTGATAGCGGCCGGCCTCACCATCGACAACGCCGAGGTCACCATGCGGCCCAAAACCCGGGTGGCCCTGGACGATCACGCCACCATGGCCGTGATGTCCCTGGTGGACGCCCTGGAGGAGCTGGACGATGTCCAGCAGGTCTACTCCAACCTGGAGATCTCCGATGAGCTGATCCGTAAATATGAGGCACAGGCCGCGTGATGCGGGTGCTGGGGATCGACCCGGGGATCGCGATCACCGGTTACGGACTGGTGGAGGAGCGGGAGGGGAGCCTGGAGGCCCTGGCCTATGGGGACATCCGGACGCCCGCGGGGGATCCGCTTCCCCAGCGTCTGCGCCAACTCTATGAGGCCATCTGTTCTCTGATCGAAGCCCATCGCCCGGACGTCGCGGCCATCGAGCGGGTGTTCTTCGGGCGCAACGTCACCACCGCTTTCGCCGTCGGGCAGGCCCGCGGGGTCGCCCTCCTGGCCCTGGCCCAAGCCCAGATCCCCATCTACGAATACACCCCTGCGGACGTCAAACAGGCCCTGGTGGGATACGGGAGCGCCCCCAAGGCCCAGATCCAGGCGATGGTTCGCATGCTCCTTCACCTCCCGGAGATCCCCCGCCCGGACGACGTGGCCGATGCCCTGGCCGTAGCCATCTGTCACCTGAACCACGCCCGCCTCGCTGCCCTGCGCTGAGAAAGAAGGATCCGGCCCGCGAGGCCGCCCGCGGGCCCTCGCCTCCGGAGCGGAGCATGATCGGCCCGATCCTGATCGTAGAAGATCAGCCCCAGGAGGCCCAGGCGCTCTCCGAGCTGCTGCGCTGGAGCCTCCGGCCCGCCGTGGTGGCCCCCGATCTCCGCACGGCCCGGCGACGCCTGCTGGAGCTCCGCCCCTCCGTGATCATTCTGGATCTCAACCTCCCGGATGGGGATGGGCTGGCCTGGTTGAAGGAGCTGCGCAGTCGAACCTTCGGCTGGAACTTCACGATCCTGGTCATCTCCGGGCGCACGGATCCGGATCAGATCGCCGAGGCCCTGCTGGCGGGGGCGGATGACTACCTGACCAAACCCTACGCGCCCCAGGAGCTGCTGGCCCGGATCACGGTGGCGGAGCGCCTGGCCGCGCTGCGAGCCGGGTTCCGATGGCTAACTGCTTTTCGACCTCCCCTGCCCGGCCCCGGGCGCTACGCTTCCGCCGGGATCCTGATCCTGCGCTCCCCCGAAGGGAAAGATCGGGAAGCGTTGCGGTTGGAATGGGCCCAGGGCGTCCGCCATCTGCGGCAGGCGGACGGGATGCCGCTGCCCCTCCCGGACGGAAGCCTCCTGGCCCTCTTCCTGAGCGTGGCCCGGGCGCTGGAGGCCCTTCGCTCCTTTCCCTTCCTCTGGACCGCCGTGCTCCACGTGGGCTCGGTGGAGCTGGGCTGGCTGGAAGCGCCCGGCTTCGCCGCCGGAACCATCATCGGGGAGGCGATCCGGGAAGCGCTCCGCCTGGCCTATCTGGCCCCAGCAGGGATGCGTCTGATCACGGAGGTTGCCTACGCCGCGCTGGCCTCACCGCCGCTTGCACGCCCATGGGAACCTGCCGCCCGCATCGCCGGGCTCCCCGCCCGAGAGCTCCCGGAGGGCGAACGGTAGCCCGCGCAGTGAAGATGCAAAACCCAGAGGGGGTGAGGGAATGCTTGTTCAGGTGCGGGGGATCGTGGAAGCCATCGGCAAGGATTGGGTCCGGCTGGATCTGAACGGCCTGGGGTTGCAGGTGTATGTGCCCCCCAGCGTGCTGGCGCAGGCGCGTCGAGGGGAGCCCCTCACGCTGCACACCACCTTGCTGGCCCGGGTGGAGGGCCACGGCATCACGTTTACCCTCTACGGGTTCGCCGACGAGGAGGAGCGAGAGCTTTTCGAGCAGCTGCTCACGGTGAACGGGGTGGGGCCGCGGGCGGCCCTGGCCCTCCTGAGCCTCTCCGCCCCGACGTTGCGGGCCGCCATCGCCCAGGAGCAGGTGGAGATCCTGCGGAGGGTCCCCGGCATCGGCCCCAAGACCGCCCGCTCCATCATCCTGCATCTTAAAGAGCGAATCGGCGCGGTCCCGGCTCCCGGGGCCCCGGCCGCGCGTCCCGACGACACGGAGATCATCGCGGCCCTCACCGCCCTGGGCTACAGCGTGGTGGAAGCCCAGGCCGCCCTCTCCCAGGTCCCACCCGATCCGAACCTGCCCCTGGAGGAGAAGATCCGCCTCGCCCTGAGTTACTTCGCCCGCCGGCCGGGACGGTAGCGGGGAGTGCCGTTCACCGGATCGCCTCTCGCAACCGGGCGCTGATGTAATCCATGGCGGACACCACGGCCACGATCGCCCACACCGCCGTCCCGGCCCGGTGATAGTCCGTCTGATCGATCCACAACTTGAGCTGATAGCCGATCCCTCCGCCTCCCACAAACCCCACGACGGTAGAGATGCGGATGTTGATGTCCCAGTGATAGATGATGAAGGCCAGGAACGGCAGGGTGATCTGCGGGATCACCGCATAACGGATGACCTGGAGGGGATTCGCGCCGGTGGCGGTGAGGGCCTCCACCGGGCCCGGGTCGATGGTCTCCACGACCTCGGAGAAGAGCTTGCCCAGGTTGACCACGGTGGCCACGGTGAGGGCCAGCACCCCTGCGAAGGGCCCGAAGCCCACCCAGGTGGCGAAGATCGCGGCCACCACCAGCGGCTCGATGGAGCGCACCATGTTGAACATCGTGCGCACCAGATAATAGACCGCCGTGCCCACGGGCCCCCGGGCCGTGATGTTGCGCGCGGCCAGGAAGGAGAGGGGGGCGGCGATGAGGGTGGCCAGGGTGGTGGCCATCAGGGCCAGGAAGATCGTCTGGAGCATCAGCTCCAGGGTGCGGATCAGGGCCGGGCTCACCTGCCACTGCCCCTCCCAGCGCGCCTCCGCCTGCAGCCGGGCTCCTCCCTCCTGCGCCAGAAGAGGACGGATCTCCACCTCCAGGGTGAAGTTCCCCACCGCGTCCGTGCGGGTCCGCCCGGCCAGCAATTCGCCTCCCAGGGGCAACTGGGGGCTGGGCGCAAAGCGCCAGCGGACCACCACCTCGCTGTTCGGGCGGAACCCTTCGCCCCGAACCCGGATCCGCTCCCCTGAGGCGGCGCAGGACGGGAAGAAGAGGCGGGGCCCCTCTCCCGTTGTCCTCTCCTCGGGCACGCTCCCCGCCGCGCATGGCACTTGCAACGCCCCCTCCACGCGCTGCAGGCCGCGCTCCGGGACCAGGATCTCCGGGGTGATGAAAGCGGTGAAGATCTCCCGGGCGCGCTGGGCGGCCTGGGGCTCCACGAACTTCCCCAAATCGACGCCCACCATTCGCCAGGACCAGGCATAGATCAGGAGGACGAGAAACCCGATGGCGATTCGGATCCACAGACGCGGTCGACGCATAGCGGTTCAGATCCCTCGCGGGATGCCGCAACGCCTCTCAGACGATCCGGCGGCGCACCTGAGCGCTCACGAAGTCCAGGGCCATCACCACCAGGGCGATGCCGATCACCGCTGTGGCCACCTGACGATACGCGCTCAGGCGGATCCACTCGCTCAACCGAAAGCCGATCCCCCCGCCCCCCACGAACCCGATGATCGTGGACATGCGGACATTGATGTCCCAGCGGTAAACCGCAAAGGAGATGAACTCCGGCACCACCTGAGGCACCACGGCGTAACGGATGACCTGGAGGCGGGTCGCCCCGGTGGCGGTGAGGGCCTCCACCGGCCCCGGATCGATGTGCTCCACCACCTCGGAGAAAAGCTTCCCCAGGGCGGCGATGGAGTGGACCATCAGGGCCAGCATCCCGGCGAAAGAGCCCAGGCCCACCCAGACCACGAACACGATCCCGAAGATCAGAGGCTCCACGGACCGGACGATGTTGAAGAAAGCCCGCATCCCGTAATAGATCAAGCGGGTGGGAAGGGAGCCTCCCATCAGGTTGCGCGCAGCCAGGAACGACAAGGGGGCCGCGATGAGCACAGCGAAGGTGGTGGCCAGCAGGGCGATGGCCACCGTCTCCCCCATCTTCTCCGCCACCTCCAGCAGGGCCTCGCTGGGCCGCGGGCCTCCGATCACCCGCACCGTGTGGATCTCCAGGAAGTGGGTCTGGGACTGGCCGGGGGGCGGCTCGAACCCGGGAGGAACCGCGCGGGGAGCCAGGAAGGCGACTCGAAAGCGTCCGGCCCCATCCGCCTGCACCGACAGAGGGCGCCCTCCTTGCAGGATCCGCTGGCGCTCGCCGATGGGATTCACCCACCAGAGCTCCAGCGGGACTCCGGGCGGGAAGCCCTCCCCTTCCAGGGTCAGCGCGTCGCCAGCCTGGGCGCAACCGGCGGAGAGCCGGGCCTCCACCCCCTCGCGAACGGTCACCGGCTGGGGCGCGCTCCGACACGGGACCTCCACCGGGATCCGGAGCACCTGTCGCTCCGTGGGATAGGTCAGGAGATCGGGTTGGGTCAGGGCGACCAGATAGGGGCGCATCTTCTCGAAGCGCACGAAAGGGGCGCGCAGGTCGATCTCCGTGACCTCCCAGCCCACCGCGTAGAGGACGGCCAGCGCGGCCAGGGTGGCGGGCCACAGACGGGGCCGCCGGCCGCTGAGCCGCCGCCAGGCGTCATAGATCGTCCCCAGCCCCCACAGCCCCACCCCCAGCCACAGCCCGGGATGCCCGCGCCATCCCGCCAGCCCGATCAGAGCCAGGGAGACGCCCACCCAGACCGCGGCCATGGATCGCTGACCCAGGGCCTGATAGGCCAGCGCCGGGAGAAGGGCATACCCGCGCGGAGGACGCCGCTCAGCCGCCAATGCGCTCGGCCTCCTGACCGTAGATCTCCTTGAACCGGCGGTCATCGATCTCGTCCGGCCGCCCGTCGAACACCTTGATCCCATCCTTCAGCCCGATCACCCGGGTCGCGTAACGATGGACCAGATCCAGGAAGTGCAGGCTGCAGAGGACAGTGACGCCGTCCTTCCGGTTCAGCTCTTCGATGTAGCGGAGGATCGAATGGGCAAGGACGGGATCCAGGCTGGCGACCGGCTCGTCGGCCAGGAGCAGGCGGGGCTCCTGCATCAGAGCGCGGGCGATGCCGACCCGCTGCTGCTGGCCACCGGAGAGCTCGTCGGCTCGTTTGTCGGCGAGATCCGCCAGCCCCACCCGCTCCAGGGCCCGCATCGCCCGCTGCACCTCAGAAGGAGGAAAGTAGCCCAGCAGGCTGAGCCAGGGGTTGACATATCCCAGACGGCCTGCGAGGACGTTGGTGAGGACGGTCGCCCGTTTCACCAGGTTGAACTGCTGGAAGATCATGCCGATTTGGCGCCGGATCTTCCGCAGCTCCCGGGGGGAGGCGGCGGTGATGTCGATCCCGTTCCAGATCACCCGGCCGGAGGTGGGCTCGATCAGGCGGTTGATGCAGCGCAGCAGCGTGCTCTTCCCCGCCCCGCTGAGCCCGATGATGGCCACGAACTCCCCATCCTCCACCGTGAAGCTGACCTCATGCAGCGCCCGCGTCCCATCCGGATAGATCTTGGTCAAACGCTCCACAATCAGCGGCATGGGAGGTGCCCCCGGATCTCTCGGGGTCGGGTCGGGGAGAACATCGGGATTTTCCTCATCGCATGGGCGGAAGGACCCGGCGGAGGGATCCCCGGATCTGACAGGCGGGGGACCGGGAGGCCGGTCCCCCGCTTCGGGATCACTTGGCCGGCTTCACCAGATCCTCCAGCTTGTAGCCAGAGGCGCTCAGCTGAGCCCGGAACTCATCGTAGAAGGAGTCGTCCACCTTCTGCAGGCCCTCGATCTGATAGACCGTCTTCAGGGCCTGCTTGCCCTCCTCCGAGGCCGCGATCTCCAGCAGCGCCTGCCGGATCTTCTCCTTGAGGTCCGCCGGCAGATCCTTGACCACGCTGACGTTGTCGTTGGGGATCTTCGCCGTGGTGGCCAGCACCACCACCTTCTCCTTCACATCCGGCAGATCCTTCTCCACCGCGCCCCGGGCGTCCACATAGGTCGCCCCGGCGTCGCAATCCCCATTGTAGACCGCCTTGACCACGTTGGGGTGGGAACCGGCGTTCACCGTCTTGGCGAAATCCTTGTCCGGGTCCACCCCGTTGGCCTTGAGCAGGATGCGGGGCATCAGATAGCCGGAGGTGGAGAGGGGATCCACCCAGCACATCACCTTGCCTTTGAGGTCGGCGAGGCTCTTGATCCCGGAGTCCGCCCGCACAATGATCTGCCCGGTGTAGTAGGTCTGGTTGAAGCGGACGGTGGCCAGGATCACCTCCACGCCGTATTTCTCGTGGGCCAGGAGGTAGCTTAAGGTGTTCAGCCATCCGATCTGGGCCTGGCCGGCCCCCATGGCCTCCACCGCAGCGGCGAAGCTGCTGGCCAGGTTGATCTTGACTTTCATGTTTAGCTTTTTGCTCAACAGCTCGGCCAGTTGCTCGCCCCCCCGCTTGATCTCCTCAGACTCCCCGGAGGGGACGAAGACCATCACCAGGGGGTTCTGCTCGCTGCCCAGAGGAGGCTTCTGAGGCGCGCAGGCCCCCAGAGCCAGGCCGAGGAACAGAACGCCGAGGGTCGCCACTCCCATCAGGCGTTTCATTGGAGAACCTCCTTCCTCGGATTTCGCGAACGCTCAGATCCATCTTAGGGGGGGAGGAAGGGGATGTCAAACACTATGGATTTCCAGCGTCGCGAAGGGGCCGTGGGTTGACGCAAACAGGAGGCCCGGTTACAATAACCCGCGCGCTAACAGAGGCCTGGGGAGGACGCTTAGGCGAACGAGGCGATGGATCAGGAGCGGCAACCTGCCCTCATCCTACGAACCGGGGGAAGCCCCATGGCACGCTGTGAGCTCTGCGGAAAAGGGACGGCTTTCGGCAACTACGTCAGCCACTCGAATCACGCCGAGCGCCGGCGGTTCATGGCCAACGTTCAGAAGAAGCGGGTCACCCTGAACGGGGTCACACGCCGGATCCACATCTGCACCCGCTGCCTGAAGGCCCTCCACAAGGCAAGGGCCTGATCCGCTGGCCTCCTCACGAGGGGATGGGGAGCCCGGTGAGGGCTTCCCATCCCCTGTTTTTTCATGCGGACGTGGAGCCGTTGGACGTGGGAGCCGGCTCGATGCGATGGACTTTCAGGAGGTTCGTATGGCCGGGGCGGCCGAAGGGGACGCCGGCGGTGATCACCAGGAGATCCCCGGGCTGGGCCAGGCCGCTCTGGAGGGCCGCCTGGCTGGCTGCCCCCAGCATCTCATCGGTGTTCCGCACCGCCGGCATCAGGGCAGGCTGCACCCCCCACACCAGGGCCAGCCGCCGCAGGGTGGCCGGGACCGGCGTCACCGCCAGGATGGGCACCGAGGGGCGGTGACGGGCGATCATCCGGGCCGTGTAGCCGGACATCGTGGAGGTGACGATGGCCCGGGCCCCGATCTGCTCAGCGATCTCCACCGTCGCCCGGCTGATGGCCTCCGTGACCTCCGCAGGCTCCCCGATGAGGTCCAGCCACCGGCGGTGAGGCATGGCCTCCTCCGCGATCCGGGCGATGCGCGCCATCATCTGCACCGCCTCCACCGGATAGGTGCCGGTGGCCGTCTCCGCGGAGAGCATCACCGCATCCGTCCCATCCAGGATGGCGTTGGCCACATCGCTGGCCTCCGCACGGGTCGGACGGGGATGGCTCACCATGGAGTTGAGCATCTGGGTTGCGGTGATCACCGGCTTGCCCGCCCGGTTGCACAACCGGATGATCCGCTTCTGATGGATGGGCACCTCCTCCGGAGGGATCTCCACTCCCAGGTCCCCCCGGGCGACCATCACCGCATCCGCCGCCTCCAGGATGGCCTCGATGTTATCCAGAGCCTCCCGTTTCTCGATCTTGGCGATGATCGGGATTGAGGCCCCCAGCTCCTGCAGGAGGCCTCGCAACGCGCGGACATCCTCCGCGGTGCGCACGAAGGAGAGCGCCAGGTAATCCAACCCCTGTTCCACCGCAAACCGCACATCCAGCCGGTCCTTCTCCGTGAGGGCGGGCAGGGTCAGCGGGAGGCCCGGCGCGTTGATCCCCTTATGGGAGCTCAGCGTTCCCCCACGCACCACCCGACAGACCACGTCCGTCCCGTTCACTTCCTCCACCCGGAACTCCAGCAGCCCGTCGTCCAGAAGGAGGATCTGGCCGGGCTGCACCAGGGCCACCAGCTCCGGATGGGGGAGATGGACCTCCTGAGGGCTGCCGGGGACCGGACGGGTGGTCAGGGTGATGCGCTGGCCCGGGGCGATGGAGATGTAACCTCCCTCGATGACGCCGACCCGCCAGCGCGGGCCCTGGAGGTCCCCCAGGATGGCGACGATCGCGCCTTCCTCCTGGGCCACCTGGCGCACCAGTGCGATGCGTCGGGCATGGGCGGCGTGGTCGCCGTGGGAGAAATTGATGCGGGCCACGCTCATCCCCGCCCGGATCATCGCCCGCAGGACCTCCGGATGATCCGTAGAAGGGCCCAGGGTGCAGACGATTTTGGTGCGTGGTCGCATGGACATCGTGGACCTCACCGCTCGGCCTCCATCACCGGGAGCGAATCCGGTGTCGGGATGATGGATCAACGATCCGGGTGTAAGCCGAAATCCGTTTCGGCCCGGGCTACGGCGACCCCCTCCATTGTAGGTCGAAATCGATCCTCCGGGCCGAGACACCTATCCGGGTTGTGTCCCAATTTTGTCGGGCCTGGCCGCTTTGTAGGACAACTGCGAGCAGTTGTCCTACGATTCTGGGACACACCCCCTGTCCGGGGATCGCGGAGGGGAAGCGGTCTCTCCGCGCCCTGCGACGCGGCCGGGGCCATCGCGAGGAAAAGACAACCCCTTCTTTTATTCGCCCTCCTGCCGGAGGAAGCGGCTCAGCCAGGCGTCGAAGCGCCGCCAGAGACGCATCAGGCGGGAGTGCAGCTGGGCCGGCAGGTAGAGGGTGATGCGGCCCAGACGCTCCAGCCAGGGCGGCCGGGGACGCGCCAGAGGCATCCCCCACCGGACCACGGCGGCGGCCCAGGTCAGGCCGGCGCCGAAGGCCACCATCACGGCGGTGTCCCCGGATTTCAGGCGCCCCTGCTGCGCGGCCTCGCACAGCGCGATGGGGATGCTGGCGGAGGAAGTGTTTCCATAACGATCGATGTTCACGAAGAAGCGCTCCATCGGCAATCCCAGACCCTTCGCCGCGGCCTCGATGATCCGGATGTTGGCCTGATGCGGGATGATCAGATCCACATCCTCCAGGCGCAGCCCGGCCTGAGCGACCACCTCCCGGGTGGCCTTCTCCATCACCCGAGTGGCGAACCGGAAGACCTCCCGACCGTTCATCCGGACGAAGTGACAGCCGTCCCGCACCACCGCCTCCGAGATGGGCATCCGGCTGCCGCCCGCGGGCAGGATCAGGAGCTCCCCCCCGGAGCCGTCCGCCCGGATCATGGAGGCCAGCACGCCGCCGGGGATCTCGCTCCCTTTCAGCACCACCGCCCCTGCCCCGTCCCCGAAGAGCACGCACGTGTTGCGATCGCGCCAGTTCACGATGCGGGAGAGGGTCTCGGCCCCGATGACCAGGGCGATGTCATGGGTCCCGGCCCGGATGGCGGCGGCAGCCATGTGCAGGGCATAAATGAAGCCGGAGCATCCGGCGAGCAGATCGAAGGCCCCTGCCCTCGAGGCCCCTAAGGCGTCCTGGACCAGGCAGGCGGTCGCCGGGAAGAGGTGCTCGGGGGTCACCGTGGCCACCAGGATCAGGTCCACATCCCGGGGGTTGATCCCAGCCACCGCCAGCGCCTCCTCGGCGGCGGCGATGGAGAGGGTGGCGGTGCTCTCCTGAGGGCCGGCCACCCGCCGCTCCCGGATCCCCGTGCGGGTCACGATCCACTCGTCCGAGGTGTCCACAAACTGAGCCAGCTCGTGGTTCGTAACCACCCGCTGGGGGACCGCCATCCCCCAGCCCACGATGTGCGCGTAACGGGCCATCCGACTCCCCCTGGTCAGGGATTCCGCGAGGATTCAGAAAGGGGAAGGTTCACGACGCGCCATCCTCATAACGCCGGAAGATCACGCAGGCGTTGTGGCCTCCGAAGCCGAAGGAGTTCGACATGGCCGTCCGCACCGGCCTGCGCCGCGCCACGTTCGGCACATAATCCAGGTCGCACTCCGGATCGGGGTGCTCGTAGTTGATCGTGGGCGGGATGACGCCATCGGTGATGGCGCGGATGCAGACGATGGCCTCCACCGCCCCCGCCGCGCCCAACAGGTGGCCGATCATGGACTTCGTGGAGGAGATCGGCACATCGTAAGCCGCTTCCCCGAAGACCGCCTTGATGGCCTGGGTCTCGCTCTTGTCGTTGAGCGGGGTGCTGGTGCCGTGGGCGTTGATGTAATCGATGTCCCGGGGCGAGAGGCCCGCATCGGCCAGGGCCCGGCGCATGGCCAGAGCCGCTCCCTCCCCGTTCTCCAGAGGAGCAGTGATGTGATAGGCATCCGCCGAGGTCCCGTAGCCCACCACCTCCGCGTAGATCCGGGCGCCCCGGGCCCGGGCGTGCTCCAGCCGCTCCAGGATCAGGATCCCCGCTCCCTCCCCCATCACGAAGCCGTCCCGGGTCCGATCGAAGGGACGGGAGGCCCGCTCCGGCTCCTCGTTGCGGGTAGAGATGGCGCCCATCACGTTGAAAGCGGCCACGGCCACCGGGAGGATGGCCGCCTCCGCGCCGCCGGCGATCACCACGTCGGCATCGCCCCGCCGGATCAGATGCATGGCCTCGCCGATGGCGTTGGTCCCGCTGGCGCAGGCCGTGACCACGGCCATGTTGGGGCCGCGAAAGCCATAGGCGATGGCGATCAGGCCCGGGGCCGTGTCCGCCAGCATCATGGGGACCATGAACGGGCTGATCCGGTCCGGCCCCCGGGTCATCAAGGTCTCCACGCCCTGCACCAGGGCCCCGATCCCGCCGATCCCCGTCCCCAGGATCACCCCCACCCGCTCCCGATCCACATGGGCAGGATCCAGGCGAGCGTCCTGGAGGGCTTGCTGGGTGGCGGCCAGGGCGAACTGGGCGTAGCGATCCATGCGGCGGGCCTCCTTGCGGCCGAACCACGCCTCCGGGTCGAACCCCTTGACCTCGGCGGCGATACGGGTTTTCATCGCCGAGGCATCAAAGAGGGTGATCGGACCCACACCCGAGCGCCCGGCCACCACGTTCCGCCAGAACGTCTCCACATCGTTCCCCAGGGGCGTGATCGCCCCCATCCCGGTGATCACCACGCGCGTCATCTCGAAAAGCCTCCTCTCGATGCCCACTCCTCGCATCTCAAGCCTGAGGACTCCGATCCCCCTTCGATGGGCTTTCATGTCGGACAGCGCGCGGGGTGCGAAAAACGACCCCCTTGGCCCCTCCGGAGGGCCTCGCCCCGTCCGCCGGCGTCCGGGCTCCTCGTTGAAAGCCCACAGAAGGAGAGGGCTTCTTCTGAAGAGAAAACACCTTCCTTCGGGAAATGTTACGCCGTCGGCGGACCCGGCTCCGCATGCCCGGGCGAGCGGGAGCGACGGGCGAAAGCGGCAGGGAAGATCTGCAGGGCACCGGCGAGCAGGCCGATCAGGGCCATCGCCCCGCTCAGGACCCACTGGGCGAAGGCGAGGGGCGAGAGGAGCACGATCCGATAGACCGGGCGGGCGGTGAGCGCGAGGGCATAGCCGCCCGGCAGCGCCCGCTCCAGCGTCTCGCCGTCGCGGAGCGATGGAAGCGCCTCCTGCCAGACCACCTCGCCGGTCCCTTCCCGGAAAACCGTCAGCGTCCGCGGGAGGCTCAGCCGGAGGATCCAACCGGCCTGGGGGAGGGCGGCGAAGGCCTCGCCTTCCGGAGAGGGATGCAACAACAGGCTGGAAACCGGTGGGGCGTCCAGGGCGGCGCGCAGCGTCAGCGGCCCTTCCGGCCCGGCCGCCCGGAGCTCCAGCACGGCGCCCTCGCGCCACGCCAGGGCGATGTAAGGTCCCAGACGCAGAGGACGGTTCGGCGCGAAGGTCAGCCCCCCCACAGGGTTCCCTTGCTCCCAGAGGACGATCCGCCCTTCCTCCAGGGTCAGCCAGAACGCTCCGACGGACCGCCCTTCCCCCGGCGCCAGGGAAACCGAGAGCGGAGGCGGAAGGGCCTCGCCGGCGATCCCCACAAGGATGGCCCCCAGGAGGGCGGCCGCGCTAAGGGCGGCCCACCGACGCCGGGCCGCGGCCGCCTCCAGGGCGTGGACCAGCAGGCTCAGCCCCAGGGCGGCCCATGCCAGCCGCCAGCCCGGCGTCTCCCTCAGGGCCCACAGACCCAGGCGCTCCAGCGGATCGAACAGGGCGCCGAAGCGCAGCCGGGCCCGGGCCACCCAGAGGCCATAGGCCGGATCGCGCGGCTCCGGCGCCTGGGAGGCCAGAAGCATCCAGAGGAGGCCAAGGGCGAGCAGCGCCGCCGGGATGCCGATCCCCCAGGGGCTGCTCAGCCATCCCCATGCGCGGCGCAGAAGATGCCATCCCTCGCGGATCCCATGCGCCCATCCGGGCGAGGGCATCCAGGGGGGAATCCGGACGCTTCTCCGATTTTCCGCTGATTCTGAAGAAGGATGTTCCCGCATCGAGGGAATCACCGGGGTCTGGAAAGCCACCTGCGGGATTCGAACCCGCGACCCCCCGCTTACGAGGCGGGTGCTCTACCGGCTGAGCTAAGGTGGCATCCGCGACTTCAATTATACGGGAATCCGAGGAGCTCGACAACCCGGCAAGCCCCTGCGATCGGGCTTTCCGGCGGTCCCCCCAGGCCGGCCATGAGGCGCCGCAAGCAGTCGTCCCTCCTCGCTCCGGGCTTGGTCCTCATCTTGCTTTTCCCTGAGCCCCCTCCCAAAATCCCTTCCGGAGGACGGGACGATGACGCGGGTGATCTCGATCGACCCCGAGCGCCCGGATCCGGGGACCATCGCCCGGGCGGCGGAGATCCTGCGGGAGGGCGGCCTGGTGGCCTTCCCCACGGAAACCGTATACGGGTTGGGGGCCGACGGCCTCAACCCCAAGGCCCTGGAGCGCCTGTTCGCCGCGAAGGGTCGGCCGCCCACCGACCCCGTGATCCTCCACATCGCGGACCTGGAGATGCTACCCCGGCTGGCCCGGGAGATCCCTCCCCCTGTCTGGACCCTGGCGCAGCGCTTCTGGCCGGGCCCCCTGACCCTGGTGCTGCCCAAGCAACCCGCGGTCCCCGATCTCGCCACCGCCGGCCTGCCGACGGTAGCGGTGCGCATGCCCGCCCATCCGGTGGCCCTGGCCCTGATCCGAGCGGCAGGGACGCCCATCGCGGCCCCCAGCGCCAACCGGTTCGGCCACGTCAGCCCAACCACCGCCCGGCACGTCCTGGAGGACCTGGAGAGCCGCATCGATCTCATCCTGGACGCAGGCCCCACGGCCATCGGGGTGGAGTCCACGGTGCTGGACCTCACCCGGCCGGTGCCCACCATTCTCCGACCAGGGGGCTTGCCCCGCGAGGCCCTGGAGGCCGTTCTCGGGCCGGTGGCTGTGTTCGACCGCGCGGTGGCGGGTCCCGCGCCTTCCCCCGGGATGCTGCCCAAACATTATGCGCCCCGCACGGAGCTGGTGGTCCTGCTGGGGCCGAAAGAGAGGCTGCGCCCGCACCTGCGGGAGATCGCTCGCCACTACGTCCAGCAGGGACACCGGGTGGGGCTGTTGATCGCGGAGGAGGACCGCGCGGCTGTGGCCGACCTGCCCGTTGAGGTCGCGATCCTGGGCTCGGAAGCGGACCTGGCGAGCATCGCCCGCCGGCTGTATCCGGCGCTCCGGGAGCTGGACCAGCGGGGGCTGGATCTGATCCTCGCCCGGGAGTTCGGGGCCGAGGGGCTGGGGCTGGCCATTCGGGATCGCCTCATCCGCGCCGCCGGCGGCCGGGTCATCCGGATCGAAGAACCATCGTAGGGGCGAGAGATCTTCGCCCGGGAGGTCTGCCGACCCATGGGGATCATCCACATCGGATGCTGCGGGTTCCCCAAAGCGCGATCGGTTTACTTCCGGATGTTCCGGGCTGTCGAGGTCCAGCAGACGTTCTACGATCCGCCCCAGCCGAAGACGCTGCGGCGATGGCGCGAGGAGGCGGGGCCGGATTTTGTTTTCACCATTAAGGCGTGGCAGCTCGTCACCCACCCGGCGAGCAGCCCGACTTACCGCCGGTTGCGGCACCCCCTGGCCCCTGAGGAACGCCCTCAGGCCGGCGCCTTTCAGGACACGCCGGTGGTGCAGCGGGGATGGGCTGCCACGGTGGAGGCGGCGAAGGCCCTAAGCGCGGCGGTCGTGCTGCTGCAGTGCCCGGCCTCCTTCACCCCGACCCCTGCCCACCTCCGTAACCTGGAAGCCTTCCTCGAACGCGTCCGGGAGGTCCCCTTCCGGCTGGCCTGGGAGCCCCGGGGCGACTGGCCGGAGGCGGTGATCCGTCGCATCTGCGAGCGCTACCGGCTGATCCATGCCGTAGATCCTCTGGCGAGCGCCCCGGTCACCGGCGACGTCGCCTACTTCCGCCTCCACGGCCGGACCGGATACGCTTATCGTTACACCGACGCGGACCTGGAGGAGCTCTGGGCCCGCTGTCAGGGGTTCCGGGAGGCTTTCGTGTTCTTCAACAACGTGTCCATGTGGGAGGATGCCCGGCGGTTCCAGGAGATGGTCCGGCTCCGGCCGCCCTCTCCGGATGAGGCTACAATTTAAGTGAGAAGAGGTTCTCCCGCGCGCTTCCTCGCTGTCCGGCACGATGGGAAAACCGGGTGAGGGAGGTCGACCATGTTTACCGAGCGGGATCTGCGGGAGCTGGCTGCGCTGGAAAGCCCGGATGTCCCCGTCCTGAGCCTCTACCTGAATGTAGATCCCCGCCATCAGACCAAGGATCATTACCGGTTGAACCTGCGGCATCTGCTGGAGCGCGTGGAGGACCAGGTTTCCCGGGCCGATGTGGAGGCGGTTCAGCGTTTCGTCGAACGGGAATACGATGGCTCGGGGCGGGGCCTGGCCGTGTTCTCCGCCCAGGCTCGCGGCCTGTGGCGGGTCTTCACCCTTGCCGTTCCCACCCCCAACCTGGCCTTCGTAGGGCGCAAGCCCTATGTCTTTCCATTGGCCAAGCTCTGGGACGCTTACGGCCGCTTCCTGATCGCGCTGGTGGACAAGACCCATATTCGCCTGCTGTTCTACCAGATGGGGGAGCTCCGGGAGACCCTGGAGCTGCGCGGGGAGCCCATCAAGCGCCACAAGCAGGGGGGCTGGGGAGCGGAGAAGCTCCAGCGACACGAAGACGAGGTGGCCTATCGCAACCTGAAAGAGGCGGCCGAGCTGACCGTGGGCTTCTGTGAACGCCACCAGCCCCGCTACCTGCTCCTCGGCGGGGCGGACCCAACCGTCGTGGAGTTCCGGGAGCTCCTGCCCTCCCCCTGGCGGGATCGCATCGCCGGGACGATCCCGGGGGACCGAATGGCGGATGAGGAGGAGCTCCGGGAGGCGGCCCTGCGCGTCCTCCAGCAGGTCGAACGGGAGCGGGAGTTCGCCCTGGTGGAGACGGCCATCACCGCGGCGTCCAAAGGGGCCAACGGGGTGATCAACCTGGAGGACACCCTGCGGGCGGCTGCCGAGGGCCGGGTGCAGGTATTGCTGGTGGCCGACGGCTTCCACGCTCCGGCTTACCGGTGCGCCGGCTGCGGCTTCCTCACCACGATCCCGCGCGCATCCTGCCCCTTCTGCGGCGCGGCCTTCGAAACGCTGCCGGACGCCGTGGACTGGCTGATCGCCACGGTGCTGGAGAACGGCGGCCAGGTGGAGATCGTCGAGGGCCATCCCCGCCTGCGGGAGCTCGGCACGGCCGCCCTGCTGCGCTACTGAGGGAGACGCTCCGCCTGAGCGTGATCCGCGGTCTCCTCTGGACTATAGTGAGGAATTGCAGGTTACTCTCAATGACGAATCATTCGCTCGCCAACGTTTCTCTCTTGACAGAGCAGTTGTGTGTGTATAAAATATGAACATGCAATATAGTCAGGAGGGAGCGTCAAAATGGCTCTGAAGATTTCCATTGCTGAAGCCAGGAAAGATTTCTCTGCGCTGCTCAAGCGCGCCCGGGAGGAACCGGTGATCATAACCCGGCGGGGCGAGCCGGAGGCGGTGATCTTGCCCTTCGATGAATACGTGCGCTTGCAGCGACTCAAGGCTTATTCCACCATGGTGCGTCTCTCCCAGGAGATGAAGGGGAGTGGCATCCGCGCCACCGAGTTATATGAAGCCTCCCGGAGGGAGTTGGAGGAGCGGTCATGGTCATAGATGCCAGCGTAGTGCTACGAGGGTTTTTCCCAGATGAGGAAGGGCATGCGGTGGCCCAGGCGATTATCCGGGCCTATGTTCGGGAGGAGATTGATCTGCATGCACCAACCCTGCTTCCATATGAAGTAACGAATGCAATCCTACAGGCGGTGAGACGCGGTCGCATCAACCTGACGAGAGGAAAAGAAATCCTCACCGCCTTTCAGGACCTGAGTATCCGGACGGTGGAAGTCTCCTGGCAACGGGCTTTGGAACTGGCTCACATGTATGAGCGATCCGCCTACGATGGGGCTTATCTGGCATTGGCCGAGGAAACAGGAGATCAGTTGGTGACAGGCGATCGCCGTTTATACAACGCTGTCAAGGATCATCTGCCTTGGGTGCTTTGGATCGAGGATTATGCCCTTCAGTGAACAATTCCCCTCAGAGCCCACCGCTTTCATCACGGGCGGGCATCACGCCTGGGCGCGGACCGAAACCAGAGGGGTTAAGGTGGGGAATCGAACCACGCCATGCTTACCCGCTGACGCAGTGACCGTGAACCTCATCGCCCTGAAGTCGAGGCTGGCGACAGGAGGCGCAGGCTGTCCTCAGCCGTCCACGCCTTCGACCCAGAGGCATCCCGGAACCCGCTCTCAGGCTTCACTTTCGGCAAGCCGGCGACAGTCACCATCCCCTTAACATGGATGCGCGCGTGGTATCCGAAGAAGTAAGGATGGCTCCTGAAGTGGTGGACGAACGGCGAGCGGCGGGATGCAGCGCAGACACATGTTCCAGCTTCCTTAATGCTATGTTAAAGGGCCAGCGAAGATTCCCCTCGGCCTCCCACGAGCAGCCAGGCGCTGAGGAGGGTGGCGAAGGCGAGCGCCGTCAGGATCCCTGTCAGCAGGAGCGCGGCTCCCAGGTCGCTCTCCATGGCCGACAGGATGGCGAGCGGCATGGTCTGGGTGCGCCCCGGCATGTTCCCGGCAAACAGATACGTGGCGCCGAACTCCCCGACCGCCCGCGCCCAGCAGAGGATCAGGCCGGAGAACATGCCCGGGAAGGCCAGGGGCAACCTCACGTGCTGCCAGATGCGGATCGAAGACGCTCCATCCACGGCGGCGGCCTCTTCCAGCTCCTTCGGCACCATCATGAACCCCAGGCGCGCTCCCCGGATGTAGAAGGGCACGGAGATGAACAGCTGGGCCGTCACAACCCCGGCGGGGGTGAAAGGCAACGAGATCCCCATCCGCTCCAGAAGCGGGCCCAGCGCCCCTTGCCGCCCGAAAACCAGCAGCAGCAAAACCCCCGCGGCGATCGGCGGGACGACGATGGGCAGCTCCACCAGCCCTTCCACCAGCGTCTTGCCCGGGAACCGTTGCCGGGCCAGCAGATACGCCAGCGGGGTTCCCAGCACCAGGGCGGCCAGCACGGTCGCCAGGCTGGTCTGCAGCGTGAGCTGGAACGCCTGACGGACCAGGGCGGAGCCCGTTTCCTCCCAGAGAGGGATCCTCAGGAGATAGAAGATCAGGATGGGGAAGGGGCTGATCAGGAACAGGGCCAGGGGAAGGCTCCACACATACAACCAGATCCCGGAGCGCAGGAAGACCTGCGGCCTCGCTCCGCCCCGGCGAGGAAACGCGGCGATGCGATCCGTAACCATGCGCAACCTCCCCATGACAGGTCCGTCTATGGAGCGCCAAACCCCCAGCGCTGCATGACCGCCTGGCCCCGGGGGGAACGCAACAGATCCACAAAGGCGCGCGCCGCGACGGGATGCGGCGCCTCCTTCAAAAGGGCGATCGGATAGCGGGCGATCACGTTCAGGGAATCCGGGATCTCCACCACCCGCACCTTCTCCCGATAGGCCGGCGTCACGTCCGTGCGGTAGACAAAGGCGGCGTCCGCCTCCCCCAGGGCCACCCGGGCCAGGGCGGCCTTGACGTTGGGCTCTGAGGAGGCCACGTTCCGCAGCACCCGCTCCGCGAAATCCGGCCCGTAAGCCGGATCCCGGGCGGCGCGGGCCAGCACCTCCCGGGCGTAAGCCCCGATGGGCACCTCCGGTCCGGGCAAAGCCAGGCGCAGGCCGGGCCGGGTCAGGTCCGCCAGGGCGGCGACGCCGCCGGGGTTGGAGGCCGGCACCACGATCACCAATCGGTTGGTGGCGAAGATCCACGGACCCTCCGCCACCCGGCCGGCCCGCGCCACCTCCTCCATGTTTTTCTCATCCGCAGAGGCGAAGAGATCTGCTGGCGCTCCCTGCAGGATCTGGGTTCGCAAGATGGAGGAAGCGCCGAAGTTGAAGATGACCTTCGCCCCGGGATGCTCCTGCTCAAAGAGCACGGCGAGCTCCCGAAAGGGCTCGGTGAGAGAGGCGGCCGCGAACACAATCACCTCCCCTTCCCGCGCGGGAGCGCTCGCGGTCGGATCCGGGGGAGAACCTTTCCCGGCGCAGGCGGCCAGGATCGCCGCGCTGAGCAGGAAGATGCGGATGCGACGCATGAGGGCACCGCCTCATGTCTCCAGCCGGGCCACCAGGGCGCCGGCAGGTCCAGGATCGAAGCCGCCGATGGCCTCCAGTTCCTCCCGGAAGCGGCGGCTGCTCAATACCTCCAGCAAAGCCTCCACCGCAGGGGTCCGGAAGAACGCCTCCGGGATGACCAGGTCGTAACGGGATTCCGCCAGGGGCAGGAACCCCAGCCCGAAGATCCGGGCGACGGGCAACACCCCCGGCCCCGCATCGGCCAGCCGGGCGGTGAGCGCCGCGGCCACCTCCAGATGATCCCGGGCCCGCCAGCGGAGGGCGGGAAGGGCCGAGGGCGGGACGCCCTCCCGACGAAGCCGCCACGCCAGGATCCGCTGGCTGCCCGCCCCGCTCTCCCGCAGGAGAACCCGCAAGCCGGGCCGGGCCAGATCCTGGAGGTGATGGATCCGACCGGGGTTGCCAGCAGGCACCATCACTCCTTCCACCCAGCGGGCCAGGGTGACCACCGCCACGGGGCGCCCGGCCAGGATGCGACGGATCGCCGGGAGATTGTCCATCCCCCGCACCGGATCCGCGAGATGGGTGCCGGCGATGTGGAGCTCCCCGCGCGCCAGGGCCTGCAGCGCCACCTGGCTGTTCATCGGGATCCAGCGCAGGCGATATTCCGGGAACCGTTCCCTCAGATGCGCGGCCAGCAGCGCCAGGGCCGGGTTGCACCCTCCGATGAGCAGCGTCCGCTCCAGGATCGCCGGGGGGACCCGCAGGGCCACCCGGACCCGTCCGGGGCGTCCGCCTTCCACGAGGAAGCCGTCGGCCGGGGCGTGAAACCCCCATGCTTCCTGCAACGGCCACGCGATGAGGCGCTCCCCCACCCGAGCGAGGCCCACCCGCCGCGTCGCCGGCTGGCCCCGCCGGACCGGGAGCGGCCATTCGGCCTCCAGGATCTGCGCCGCCGGGGGAGCCGGGAACAGATCCTCCACCCGGCACGAGAGGGCCTGGGCCAGGCGGAGGGCCACCGCCACGTTGGGCAGATACCGGCCGGCCTCGATGGCGCTGAGGGCCTGCCGGCTCAGCCCGGCCCGCCGCGCCAGCTCGGCCTGGCTCATCCCCTGCCCCTCCCGGATCTCCCGCACCCGGTTCTCCCCACCCTCCAGCCGCACACGCCGTCCCATCGCATCCCTCCCGTGGAACACACTGCGATGGTAATGGATTCCGGTCAATTTATCAATTATCATTGACACCCCAGGCGCCGGAAGGCAGGGCCCAGCGCGGCTGCGCTCCTTCCGCAGGAGCGGGGATGTGTCCCAAAATCGTGGGACAACTGCGAGCAGTTGTCCCACAAGGTGGATTACAATAGAGGGTCGGTGTGAGAACGCAGAAGGCCCGCAGAGGGTCCTGCAAGGGCAGGTCGAAACCCAGGGACGGAGGAGGCTGTGAATTCCGCGACATCGACCTCTCCCCGCCCGGCCTCAGGCGGGCGGTATTACCGGCTGTTCGTGGCGGTCCTGCTCGCCTCCACGTTGCTTTCCACCTGGCTGGGGATCGCCGTGGTGATGGCCGCGCGCGCCCAGCGCTGGCGGGCAATGGCCGGCGCGGGAGGCTCCGGCGGCGGCCCGCTGGGCCTGCCGCCCATCTCCGAGGTGGGGCGGATGCTCAATCCCATCGAGTGGCTCAACCCGGCGCCCGCATGGCCGGTCCCCGGCCGTCTGAACATCCTGGTGCTGGGCGTGGATCGCCGGCCCGACGAACAGGACGTCCCGGTCCGCTCCGATGGGATCATGCTCATCGGCCTGGACCCCATCAGCGATACGATCTCCGTGCTCTCCATCCCCCGGGATCTCTATGTGCCCATCCCCGGGCTGGAGGAGCGCGGGATCTCCCAGAGCCGCATCAACACCGCGTGCTTCTACGGGGACTATTACCACCTCGGCGGATGCGGGGAGCTGGCCAAGCGGACGGTGGCTTACAACTTCGGCGTCCCGGTGCACCGCTACGTCCTCCTGGACTTCAACGGCTTCAAGCGGATCATCGATCTGGTGGGCGGGATCGAGGTGGATGTGCCCCGCACCATCGTGGACAATGCTTACCCCACGGATGACTATCGCACGGAGCGCCTGGTGATCCCGGCCGGGCGGATCCATATGGATGGGGAGCTGGCGCTGAAGTATGTGCGGACCCGGCATGCGGACAGCGATTTCGGGCGGCTGAAGCGGCAACAGCAGGTGCTGATGGCCCTGCGGGCGAAGGTCCTTTCCCTTCAGACCCTGCCCCAGATCCCGGAGATCCTGCGGACCCTGGGCAACTCTGTGCAGACGGATCTGACGATCCCGGAGATGCTGGCCATCGCCCAGTTCGCCCGAGGGGTGCCGGAGGAGCGGATCCGCCTGCTCGCCGTGGAGCCCTCCATGGTCCGCCCCTGGCAGACGCCGGGGGGCGCGGCGGTCCTGATCCCCAACCGCCAGGCGCTGGCGGCGCTGATGGAGGCGTTCAACTGGGAGCGATAGGCCGGGGGAAGGGGATCAGCCGGAGGAAGCCTTCTCCTGCAGGGCGCGGAGGTAGCACCAGGGCCGGATCAGGTCGCGGCCTTTCCCCAGCCGCTCCCGCAGGGCGGCGCGCATGACCTCCCGCTCATCCCAGGGATATTCCACGGTCCCGTAACACAGCGAGGGCTCGTGGCCTTTGCCGCAGGCGATCACCAGATCGCCCGGCCCCGCCAGGTCCACCGCGAAGCGGATGGCCTCGGCCCGGTCCGGGATGCGCCAGAAATCCACACCCTCCACGCGCCCTTCTGCCCGCACGCCCTCGGCGATGGCCTCCAGGATGGCCTCCAGATCCTCCGTCCGGGGATCCTCGGCGGTGATCACGATGCGGTCCGCCAGCCGTCCGGCCACGCGGCCCATCATCCCCCGCTTCTGCACGTCCCGCAGCCCGGCGCTGCCAAAGACCACGATCACCCGCCCCGAGGTCATGCGCCGGACGGTCTTCAGGGCCTGCTCCAGGGCGTTCGGCGTGTGGGCGAAATCCACGATGGCGATGAAATCCTGCCCCTCGTCGATCCGTTCCATCCGGCCCGGGACGCCCGGGAGGCGCCGCACGCCCTCGGCGATGGCCTCCGGCGGCAACCCCAGGGCGACTCCAACCCCCACGGCGGCCAGGATGTTGGAGATGTTGTATTCCCCCACCAGGACGGTCTCGATGGGGATGGCGCCGACCGGCGTGCGGGCGATGAAGCGGGTGCGGCCCGGCTCGAAGCGGACCTCCTCGGCCGTCAGGTCGGCCGGCTTCTCCCGGGCGTAGCTCAGGTAGCGATCGGCCGGGATGCGCCGGAAGTAATCGTAAGAGGGATCCTCGGCGTTCAGGATCGAGGTTTTGGGGAGCCCTTTGCGGGCGGAAGCCCGGAGCATCTCGAACAGACGGGCCTTGGCGGCCCGGTAGTTCTCCCATGTGCCGTGGAAGTTCAGGTGCTCGTGGGTGAGGTTGGTGAGGACGGCGATGTCGAAGTCGCAGGCGGTGACCCGGTGCTGGGCCAGGCCCTCGGAGGTGGTCTCCAGCACGGCGTGGGTGAGGCCCGCCTCGACCATCTCGCGGAGATAGCGCTGGACTTCCGGGGCCTCGGGCGTGGTGGTGTGGAGGCCGGTCTCATAGACCCGATCCCCGATCACGGCGTTCACGGTGCTGATCATCCCCGCCCGGACCCCGGCGGCGGTGAGGATGGAGTGGATGAGGTTCACGGTGGTGGTCTTGCCGTCGGTCCCCGTCACGCCGATCAGGATCAACCGGCGGGAGGGGAAGTCGTGGAAGGCGGCGCAGAGCCAGGCCAGCGCCTCCCGTCCGCTGGGGACCTCCACGTAGGCCACGTCCTCCGGGAGAGGGAGCGTCTCCCGGGGCCGCTCCCCGACCACCGCCGCCGCCCCGCGGGCCAGGGCGTCGGGGATGAAGGCATGCTTGTCGTGCTGCAGCCCGCGGTAGGCCACGAAAAGGGCTCCCGGCCGGACCTGCCGGGAGTCGGTCACCACGTCCTGAATCCACGGGTCGCCACCGGTGTGACGATACGGGAAAGGAAGGGCCTGAAGCAGCTGGGAGAGGGTCCGAGGGGCCATGGCGATCTCCCGGCCAGGATGTCAACCGCGCGCTTCATCCGGCAAGGGTGCGGAGGGCTCCCCAGGGGGCGCCCCTTCGAGCAGGGGGGCCAGGAGGGCGCGGCGCTCCGCTTCCCAGCGGGCGATCCAGGAGCGCTCCTCTTCGGTGAGGGCCGCCCGGAGGAGGAGATCCGGGCGACGTTCCCAGGTCCGCCGGAGGGACTGCATCCGGCGCCACCGGGCGATGGCCTGGTGATGGCCGGAGCGCAGGACTTCGGGGACCTCCCAGCCCCGATAGACGGCGGGGCGGGTGTAGTGGGGATGCTCCAGGAGGCTCCCCGCGAAGGAGTCGTGCCGCGGGGCCTCCGGATCGCCCAGCACGCCGGGCACCAGGCGCACCACAGCGTCGAGGATCACCAGGGCGGCGGGCTCGCCGCCGGTCAGGACGAAGTCGCCGATGGAGATCTCATCGGTCGCCAGGTGCTCCCGCACCCGTTCGTCCACGCCCTCGTAATGACCGCAGATCAGCACCAGGCGGGGATGGCCGGCCAGCTCCCAGGCCACCTCCTGGGTGAAGCGCCGCCCGGCCGGGTCCAGGAGGATGATGGGGATCTGCATACGCTCGGCCTCCGGGACCTCCGCCAGGATATGCTCCACGGCGTCGAAGATCGGCTCCGGCCGCATGACCATCCCGCCGCCCCCGCCGTAAGGCGTGTCATCGGTCACCCGATGCCGTCCGATGCCGAAGGCGCGCAGGTTGTGGATCACGATCCGAACGTGTCCGGACTCCTGAGCGCGCTTCAGGATGCTGACCCGCAGGGGGCTCTCAAAGTATTCCGGGAACAACGTCACGACGTCAATCCGCACGCCCGTTCACCTTTCGATGGCGCAAGGGTTGCGGCGGAAGCAAGCGTTCGCGGCTAAAGCCGCTCCTACAAAAAGATGGTTTCTGCAGGAGGGGCTTTCGCCCCGAACTTTCCGCCTTTGATGGCACAAGGGTCTCAGCGAAGCCGCCCCGGCAGGATGGATGCCGAAACGAATTTCGGCTTACGCATTGGCTTCAGCGCGGCCCGAATTCAATTGTGAAGATCCATCTTTCAAGGCGCAAGAAGGATGTTTTTCGGTCGGCGCATGCCGACCGTCGGCCGAAGGCTTTTGCGCCGATTGGAAATCGGCCCTCCCAGGCGCTGCGCGCCAGGCGTCGGCCTCCGCCGACGCAAGACCCCTTCCCGGTCGGCGCAGGCCGACCATCGGCCATAGGCCTCCGGAGGCCGAATTCATTCGGCACGCATGCCAACCATCGGCCGAAGGCTCTGCGCCGATTGAAATCGGCCTCTTCAGGCGCTGCGCGCCAGGCGTCGGCCCCGCCGACGCGAAGGGTTTTCTCGGTCGGCGCAGGCCGACCGTCGGCCGAAGGCCTCCGGAGGCCGAATTCATTCGGCGTGCAGGCCGACTGGTGGCCGAAGGCTCTGCGCCGATTGAAATCGGCCTCTCAAGGCGCTGCGCGCCAGGCGTCGGCCGAAGGCCCCTGGAGGCCGAATTCATTCGACGGACATGTTGCCGCCTCCAGCGTTGCCCCGCCCCTCCTCGCGGGCCTCGGGGGCCTTGCGCTCCCCTCGCTCCTCGCGGCCGAAGCGCTGCAGGGTCTCCGCCATCTCCCGGAGCCGCTGATCCACGCGCGCGTTGATCGTCCCCTCCGGATACCGGCCGTCGGGCCCGCGCTCCCCCGCGGGGATGCCGGTGAGGATCTCGATGGCCTCGTCAACGGTGCGGGCGGCCCAGATGTGGAACTTCCCCTCCCGCACCGCCTCGACGACCTCCTCCCGGAGCATCAGGTTGCGGACGTTGGCCTCGGGGATGATCACGCCCTGCTCCCCTGTGAGCCCCTTGACCTTGCACGTGTAGTAAAAGCCCTCGATCTTCTCGTTCACCCCCCCGATGGCCTGCAGCTCCCCCTTCTGGTTGATGGAGCCGGTGATGGCGATGCCCTGGCGGATGGGGACGTCGGCGAGGGCCGACAGCAGGGCGCACAGCTCCGCGCAGGAGGCGCTGTCGCCCTCCACCCCGGAATAGGACTGCTCGAAGACCAGGCGGGCGGAGAGGGTCAGCGGCTTGTCCTGGGCGTATTTGGAGGCCAGGTAGCCGCTGAGGATGAGGACGCCCTTGGTGTGGATGGGGCCGCCCAGGCGGGCTTCCCGCTCGATGTCGATCACCCCCTCCCGTCCCAGGGCGACGGTGGCGGTGATGCGGTTCGGCCGGCCGAAGCGATAGTCCCCCAGGTCCAGCACCGAGAGGCCGTTGACCTGGCCCACCTTCGCGCCCTCCACATCGATGAGCAGGGTCCCCTCGGCGATCAGCTGGCGGATGCGTTCCTCGATGAGGTTGGAGCGATAGACCTTGGCCTCCAGGGCCTGGCGGACGTGCTCGGCGGTCACCAGGGGGGAGCCGGCCTTGCGGGCCCAGAAGCTGGCCTCCCGCACCAGGTCCGCCACCTCGGCGAAACGCGTGGAGAGGCGGGTCTGGTCCTCGGCCAGCCGCCCGCCGTATTCGATCACCCGGGCCACCGCCCCGGCGTCCAGATGGCACAGATCCTCCTTCCGGCAGAGGGTGCCGATGAGGGCGATGTAATCCCGCATCCCGTTCTCGTCCCAGGGCATCTCGATGTCGAAGTCGGCCTTCACCTTGAAGAGCTCGCTGAACTCCTCATCGTAGAGATACAGCAGGTGGTAGAGGAGCGGGCTGCCGATGAGAATGACCTTCACGTGAAGGGGGATGGGCTCGGGGTCCAGGGTGCGGGTGGTGAGCAACCCCATGCGCTCTCCGGGCTCCTCGATCTCGACGGCCCGCTGCCGCAGGGCGCGCTTGAGGCCCTCCCAGACGAAGGGGTTGACCAGAACCCCCTCCACGGGCATCACCAGGTAGCCTCCGTTGGCCCGGTGCAGCGCCCCGGCGCGGATCAGGGTGAAGTCGGTGTGCAGCACCCCGAGCAGGCTCTCCTTCTCCAGGCGGCCGAAGACGTTGGGGAAGGTGGGGTTCCACTCGATGATCACCGGGGCCCCCTGCTGCTCGGCGTTGTCCACCAGCACGTTCACGGTGTATTTGCGCAGGGCCAGATCCCCGAAGGCCGGCAGGGGGAGGGGGAAGGGAAGCCCCGGGGCGCCCTCCTCGCGGCTCCGGAACTGGTCCACGTTCTCGACGATGTCCTCCTGCACCGCCTTGAGGTAGGCGATCACCTCGGGGAGGTCCCGGTATTTCTCGAAGAGGTCGTCCATTAGCCCTTCGACCACGAAGAGGGCCACCTCCCGGTTCAGCCGGCGCAGCCGCTCCTGGGCGGCCCGCTCCAGCTGGCGGATCTCCTTGAGGGCCTGTTTGACCTCCTCTTCGAAGGCCTCCCGGCGGCGGCGGAGCAGCTCCTGCATGGCCGGAGGGAGAGCGGCGAACTGCTGGTCCGTGATGGGCCGTCCGCCCAGGAGGGGGATCACGGCGATGCCCATGGGGGTGACCTCCACCATCATCTCCTGGGCCATGGCCCGCTGGTTGAGGCGCCTGAGGATCTCCTCCCGCTGCTGGTTGATCTCCTTGAGGATGGCCTCGCGGCGGGCGTTGTATTCATCGCTTTCGAAGACGCGGGGGATCTCCCGGCGCACCCCCTCGATGAGCCGCTGCATGTCCCGTTGCAGCTCCTGGCCCCGGCCGGGCGGCAGGCGCAGGGCCCGCGGCCGGGAGGGGTCCTGGAAGTTGTAAACGTAGCACCAGTCGGGGGGCGTAGGCTGGTTTTTCGCCCGGGCCTCCAGGAACATCTGGACGCCGGTCATGCGGCCGACGCCGGGGGGACCGGCCACATAGATGTTGAAACCCTGGTCCGGGATGTCCAGCCCGAACTCCAGGGCGGCCACCGCCCGGGGCTGCCCGATCAGGCCGGCGAGGGGGGGATGCTCTTCGGTGGAGCGCAGCGGCAGGGTGTTCGGATCCACGGTGCGGCGCAGGGCCTCCGGCGGAAGGGAACGGGCCATCGGGCTTCCTCCTTCTCACACAGGATCAATGAACACGGATGCCGGGAACGAAGCGGTGTGCTCTCATGAAGCATAGTCCGTTTTGTCGTTTCGCTCGGAGCGGGGGGCCCTTGCCGGCGGGGAGGCGGCGGCCCACAAACCGGCGCCGAGGATCAGGGCCCCGCCGATCAGATGGGCGAGGCCGAGGGGCTCCCGGAGGAGGAAGTGTCCCAGCAGCGCCCCGTAGAGGGGCAGCGTGTTGTAGAACATCATCGCGCCGCCCGGGCCCAGCCGGCGCACCCCCGCGTTCCACGCCAGGAAGCCCAGGACGGTGGGGGCGATCCCGATGTAAAGGACAGCCAGGGCCACCCCCGGGCCTCCCCGCAGCGGCAGGAAGCGCTGTTCGATCAGCGCGGCGGGGATCAGCAGGGGGAGCGCCAGGGCCATGGAGAGGGCGGTGGTGGAGAGGGCGGAGCGGCGGGCCATGACCCGGCGCCCGAGGACCGAGTAAAGCCCCCACAGGGTCAGCGCGGCCAGCACCATCAGATCCCCGCGCCGGCCCTGCAGGGAGCGCCAGAACGTCGGGGAGCCGCCGGAGATCACGATCCCCACCCCGATCAGCCCCAGGAGGGCGGCGATCCCCTGCCGCGCGGAGAAGGGCTCCCGGATGAGGAGGGCCGTCAGGAGGCCGGTGATCAGCGGGCCCAGGCCGTTGATCAGCGTGGCGTTGACGGCGGTGGTCTCGCGCAGACCCCCATAGAGGGTGGGGGCGAAGAAGGCCACACCGGTCAAGGCCATGGCGAGCAGCAACGGGAGGTCCGGCCCGGGCCGGCGCTCCGTCGGCGGCCGGGCTCGCAGCAGGACCCCGAAGCAGAGGACCGCCAGGGCGAAGCGGAGGGCCGAAAGGGTGAAGGGTCCGATGCTGTCCCGCAGCCACCGCCCCAGGATCATGTTGGTGGCCCAGGTGAACGTGGCCAGGTTCACCAGCAACCCTCCCATCACCCAGGGAGGCAACGTCCATCGGATCCTCGCCGTCGCCTTCATCGGTCCTCTTCGTTCACGCTTCGGTTTCCCCCAGCTCCCGGAAGGATCGGTCCACGTAAGGCAGGGAGAAGCCGCCGGCGCCCAACCCGAACAGGACCCCGCTGATCCAGCGCATCCAGGAGTTGAAGGAGCCCAGGGCGTCGCCGACGTAGAACCATTCGGGCAACCTCCCGCCCGTCAGGGCGACCAGCCAGGCGTTGTCATAGCGGAAGCCCCGCTCGCCGATCCCATACAGCAGGTCGTTGATCAGATGGGAGGTCCCATCCAGGGCGATGGGCAGGGTGAGGAGGAAGAGGGCCCACCACGGCAGCGGCCGCCAGCGGCGCCCGCTCAGGGCGAAGAGGAGGGCGGCCAGCCAGAAGCTGGTGTAGGTCGAGACCATGCGGTCCGACCAGGCGACCTTGTAACCGAAGACCGGGTCCCCGATGAAGGCGCGCAGCTGGAGGGGATCCTCATACGGCCAGACCTGTCGGATCTCCGAGAGGGAATACATCGGCTTGAGGCCGAAGAGGAAGAGGGAGCGCTGGGGGAGCTGATGGCAGAAGAGGCTGTAGAAGGCATACAGCCACCGCGCGGGGGTCTCCCAGCCCAGGTGCATCAGGATGGGGGCGAGCCAGGGGAGCCCCACGAAGAGGCCGTAGAGGAGGACGAAGGCCCAGATCCATTCCCGGGCCAGCCAGCGGCTCAGGCGACCGGTTCGATCCGACGCGGCCGCTATTCGCGGAGACGAGGCGGAGGAGGCCATCGACACCTCTCCCGGATCCATCCGGCGGAGCTGCCGGGTCTTCCCCATCCTACCGCGCGGCCCGGCGTCGTGCAACACGGGGCCTCCGGCAGGATTGCCGGAGGGCGCTCGTGGGCCTAAGATCGAAGCCCAAGAAATGATTCCACGGGAGGAGATGTCCATGCGCGCGCCGTTCTTCGGACCCACCTTTGAGGAGATGCGGGATCCCTTGCGCCAGCCTCCGGAGGTGCGGGCGCGGGCCCTGGCGGTGCGGGAGCGCGATCCCCTGGATCCTTATAACCTTTTCAACATCACCTGGCGGGATCCGGAGGGTCGGATCTATTACGAGGTTCTCCCCCGGGCGCTCACCGGGGTGGAGGCGCCCATCGTGGTGATCTACGCCAAGGATTTCCCCACCGGCTCGCACAAGGTCGGGGCGGCCTATTCCATCCTGATGGAGAAGGTGCTCCTGGAGGGCCTGCGGCCGGGGGAGCACGTGCTGGTGTGGCCGTCCACGGGGAATTATGGGATCGGCGGGGCCTGGGTGGGGGGACGGATGGGCTTTGAGGGGATCGTGATCCTGCCGGAGGGGATGAGCCGGGAGCGCTTCGAGCGGATCGAGGCCTATGGGGCGCGGGTGATCCGGACGCCGGGCTCGGAGAGCAACGTGAAGGAGATCTACGACAAGTGCAAGGAGTTGACGGCGGCCGACCCGCGGGTGCGGGTGCTCAACCAGTTCAGCGAGATGGGGAACTATCGGTTTCACTATTACGTCACTGGCAACACCATTGTGGACCTGGCGGCGGAGCTGCGGGAGCGGGGGATCGGGGATGGGAAGGTGGCGGCCTTCGTCTCGGCGATGGGTTCGGCGGGGACCATCGGGGCGGGGGATCGGCTGAAGCAGGTCTGGCCGACCTGTCGGGTGGTGGGCGTGGAGCCCATCCAGTGCCCCACCCTGTATCTGAACGGATATGGGGTTCACGACATCCAGGGGATCGGGGACAAGCATGTGACGTGGATCCATCACGTGATGAACATGGATGCGTTGATGTGCGTGGATGATCTGTCGTGCAAGAAGGGGTTGCAGTTGCTGGCGGAGGAGGCGGGGTGGAAGGTGCTGATGCGCTGGGGGGTTTCGGAGGAGCAGGTGATGCGGCTGTCGCAGATGTTCGGCATCAGCGGGATCGCCAACGTGCTGGGGGCGATCAAAACGGCGAAGTTTTACCGGTTCGGGCCGAAGGACGTCATCGTGACGGTGGCCACGGACGGGGTGGATCGGTATCGGTCGGTGCTGGCGGAGCTCACGCGGCAGTGTGGGCCGATGGACGAGGTGGAGGCCACGGTGCGCCTGGCGCACATCTTCCATGGGCAGGGGCTGGACTGGATCCAGGAGGGGACGCAGGAGAACCGGCGGCGGTGGCACAACCTGAAGTATTTCACGTGGGTGGAGCAGCAGGGCAAGACGGTGGAGGAGCTGGACGCGCAGCTGGATCCGGAGTGGTGGGAGCGGGAGCAGGCGCGGATCCCTGAGCTGGACCGGTTGTGGCGGGAGGCGCGAGGCTTTTAGCCCTCTGGCCGTGGCGTCTGGCCTCGACCTTGCGTTCAGTGGGCGCAGAAACCTTCCGCGGACCTCCATGGAAAATCCGGCCACCGGGGGTCCGCGGAAGGCTTATAAAATGATCCCTTCGAACCCCTCTCTTCTCCCCCTATCCCCAACCATCCGCTTCCCTTTCGATCCGAAAAGATCCCCCCATAGGGATCTGATCCCATGTTTCGGAAAAGGCTTCCGCGGACCCCCGTCGTCCCCACATCCGTGGAGAAGCCCGCACCCCTTGACAAACCGCACGATCGATGCTATATTTAAGGCGAACTGGATTTCCGAAGGGGGTTCTCTCTCCCTTCCCCCATTCACCCCCTGAAATCGCAGGGCCTCAATCGAACCAGCGTGGGATTGAAACATGATGAACCACAGCCCGGGCCACAGGCACATGGTCAGCCTCAATCGAACCAGCGTGGGATTGAAACCGATCCGGGATGCCACCTGGTTCATCCGGTCCGCCACGCCTCAATCGAACCAGCGTGGGATTGAAACATGTAGATCAGGACCCGGACGTGGAAACAGAGCATTGTGCCTCAATCGAACCAGCGTGGGATTGAAACCTGGGCGGCTCACAGCGCTTCAACGTTTCTACGCAAGGCCTCAATCGAACCAGCGTGGGATTGAAACCCTGGACCAAACCGATGTAGGCGTAGGCGTGGGCTCTGGCCTCAATCGAACCAGCGTGGGATTGAAACGGGCGATAAAGCCGCCCTGCTCACCGGATAGGGACGGGCCTCAATCGAACCAGCGTGGGATTGAAACGCATATTAGGATAACCTAACGCAAACCATTTGGCTAAGCCTCAATCGAACCAGCGTGGGATTGAAACAACGTTCGTTAGTTAGGTTTTGGCCCAGGCCAAACGTTGCCTCAATCGAACCAGCGTGGGATTGAAACGGTTCCGCTAACCCCGTTAGCCGGAACGGGGACCTATGCCTCAATCGAACCAGCGTGGGATTGAAACGCGAGGAGTAGCCGCAGTCGCACACCAGCTCGTCCAGCCTCAATCGAACCAGCGTGGGATTGAAACCGAACCTTAAAAACCTAAAGGAGGCCTAAGATGCGGCCTCAATCGAACCAGCGTGGGATTGAAACAGGTTAGGTGCTCCCGGCACTGGCCCGCCTGCCGCGGCGCCTCAATCGAACCAGCGTGGGATTGAAACTCGGATCTCGGTTTCCTCCCAAACCGGGAGATCCACGTGCCTCAATCGAACCAGCGTGGGATTGAAACGGACGATCTATGCAGGCTCCGATAGAGCAGAGGCTGGCCTCAATCGAACCAGCGTGGGATTGAAACGGCATGCACAGATAAGGTGCATGCCAGGTTGCGCAAGCTGCCTCAATCGAACCAGCGTGGGATTGAAACCCTATGTTGCGCGGATGTTGGCCAGGGAAGGTTACAGGCCTCAATCGAACCAGCGTGGGATTGAAACGAAGCCCTGTTGCTTCAAATAGCGCTCCGCTTTTGCAGCCTCAATCGAACCAGCGTGGGATTGAAACGGGCTTCGTGTGGGTGGAGCGGGTTTGGCATCGGCGGAGCCTCAATCGAACCAGCGTGGGATTGAAACCTCTTCTGCATCTCTGCTACCCAGCAGTAACCCTTCAGGCCTCAATCGAACCAGCGTGGGATTGAAACGAGGGTCGGTTCTGGGCCAAGCGGGGGGATGACCCGATGGCCTCAATCGAACCAGCGTGGGATTGAAACCCGCCTCCACCGCCTCCGGCACCCCCTCCGGCCGCGGGCCTCAATCGAACCAGCGTGGGATTGAAACGGCATCGGAGGATATCCAGTATGGAACAGTCGAGCGGCCTCAATCGAACCAGCGTGGGATTGAAACAGCTTGTTGCGAAGCCATCGGATGAGTAGCCAAAGGCGCCTCAATCGAACCAGCGTGGGATTGAAACTAGCGCTCGATGGCTCCATAGCTGATATCCTCAGACGGCCTCAATCGAACCAGCGTGGGATTGAAACGACGTGGTCCCCCGCGTCCGGATCAATCCGCGGGGGAGCCTCAATCGAACCAGCGTGGGATTGAAACCCAATTCCTCCAGCAGTCGCTCCAGGCGATCTGCGAGGCCTCAATCGAACCAGCGTGGGATTGAAACGCAAAACTGAAGCGGAGGGCAAAGACGAGACAAGGCTTGCCTCAATCGAACCAGCGTGGGATTGAAACCCAGCTTCTCCAGCTGGCGGAGCAGGCTCTCCCAGCGGGCCTCAATCGAACCAGCGTGGGATTGAAACAGCTGGGTGGGGAGCGCGGTGGGTTCGTGGCATTCTTGCCTCAATCGAACCAGCGTGGGATTGAAACTGGTCCGCAAGGTGGCCGAGATGTTCCGGAGCGCCATGCCTCAATCGAACCAGCGTGGGATTGAAACGCGCGATGATCAGGCCCAGCCAGGAGATGGCCGGCGCGCCTCAATCGAACCAGCGTGGGATTGAAACTCGGTGACCAGGAGGACGACCCAGACCAGCGAGGCCCGCCTCAATCGAACCAGCGTGGGATTGAAACCTGCAGTACCGCCGCCGCCGCAGGCCCGTCATTCGCTGCCTCAATCGAACCAGCGTGGGATTGAAACGACGCTGGGCCTCCCATCCCGGCGGATCCCCAGCAGCCTCAATCGAACCAGCGTGGGATTGAAACTTGTGGAGGCTGGATATCGTTCTGGACCCATCGGGTGCCTCAATCGAACCAGCGTGGGATTGAAACGGAGACCCCAGAACCGCCCAGGGCCTGCCTGAGCCCGCCTCAATCGAACCAGCGTGGGATTGAAACCCGCGAGCAGCTCCTCCATCGCATAGTGCTCCCAAGCCTCAATCGAACCAGCGTGGGATTGAAACTGGAACCGGTCCACGATCTCCTGCCGCTCCCGCTCCGGGCGCCTCAATCGAACCAGCGTGGGATTGAAACCCAACCAGCCCAGCCAGACCGATGAATAACCCAGACCGCCTCAATCGAACCAGCGTGGGATTGAAACGCCGTTCAGCCCCCCCGGCGGGAGGGGATCTCCCGAGCCTCAATCGAACCAGCGTGGGATTGAAACGCGAGAGCACGCGCGCGATGGCCTCGAGGTCGCCGCGAGCCTCAATCGAACCAGCGTGGGATTGAAACTCTTCTGGATCGGGAGGTCGTCGCAGTGGTCAACGTCGCCTCAATCGAACCAGCGTGGGATTGAAACGAGCCACTCGCGGATTTCCCGACGGGACCGGAAAACCCGCCTCAATCGAACCAGCGTGGGATTGAAACCAAACGTTAAAAGATTCCGCAAACGCTTTACTACCCGCCTCAATCGAACCAGCGTGGGATTGAAACGCTCCACCGGCTTGCGGGAGCTGCGTTGGAGATCGATCGCCTCAATCGAACCAGCGTGGGATTGAAACTCAGCTTCGGGATGCGATCCGAATGGGCCTTGGCGAAGGCCTCAATCGAACCAGCGTGGGATTGAAACGACGCCGGATACGGTTGGGTCCGGGCGGAGGTTGCGGGCCTCAATCGAACCAGCGTGGGATTGAAACTGGCTTCCGGGGGACGATTGTCACGTATGCGTTGCCGGGCCTCAATCGAACCAGCGTGGGATTGAAACAGAGCGAGAAGAACGCCACGAACCCGCCCCGTTCCCCGGCCTCAATCGAACCAGCGTGGGATTGAAACCGGTGCGGATTGGCCAGGGATGAACTACAGCCACAACCTTGCCTCAATCGAACCAGCGTGGGATTGAAACCAAGGCCGCCATACGCGCTCACCGCCCGAGGATCCTCGCCTCAATCGAACCAGCGTGGGATTGAAACCACTTTCTGACCACCCGAACTCCTCCACAGTAGCCGCGCCTCAATCGAACCAGCGTGGGATTGAAACGAAAGCTAATTACCGCCGAAAAACCAACGAAACGATCGGCCTCAATCGAACCAGCGTGGGATTGAAACCTTCACGGGGTGGGCCACGCCGCGCCCGGCTTTCTCGCCTCAATCGAACCAGCGTGGGATTGAAACGGATGCGGGAGAGAATCGCCTCCGGGATCGGCCGTGGGCCTCAATCGAACCAGCGTGGGATTGAAACTCGCTCAGGCGCTTTATGGGCTGGCGGTGATCACGCTGGCCTCAATCGAACCAGCGTGGGATTGAAACCACAAACGCCTCGCCCACCGCGGTCGGGAACCCGATGCCTCAATCGAACCAGCGTGGGATTGAAACACGAGGCCCATTCGGGGGGAACGATGCGGGAGAAGGCCTCAATCGAACCAGCGTGGGATTGAAACGCTGGAGGTTCAGCAGCGGATTGAACGAGGGATGTTCCGCCTCAATCGAACCAGCGTGGGATTGAAACTCGCTTCCCACCAGGACCTCCGCGCCACGTTCAGGTCCAGCCTCAATCGAACCAGCGTGGGATTGAAACAAGACCGAGACAACGATCCTGGGGTTCCGTTCAAAGGCCTCAATCGAACCAGCGTGGGATTGAAACGTAAGCGGGAAGCCAGGCAGGGGAGAGGTAGATGGTAAGCCTCAATCGAACCAGCGTGGGATTGAAACGGAGCTTCTCCCATCGCACCTTGGCTTCCTTCTCGGTCGCCTCAATCGAACCAGCGTGGGATTGAAACCACACTGATAACGCCAGGCCGAACCAGCTTCTTAAACGCCTCAATCGAACCAGCGTGGGATTGAAACAACCATACTCTGGCCGCACCGAGTGCAGGTGGATCACCACCGGGCCTCAATCGAACCAGCGTGGGATTGAAACCCAATTCCTCCAGCAGTCGCTCCAGGCGGTCTGCAATCGCCTCAATCGAACCAGCGTGGGATTGAAACCCGGACTGGTCCGGAGGCCGGGGGTCGGCAGACGGTCGCCTCAATCGAACCAGCGTGGGATTGAAACCGAATTTGCTTTTCTGCTGGGAATCAAGCACCTGGGTGCCTCAATCGAACCAGCGTGGGATTGAAACCCCGGATCTGCCGGAGCTCAGCCAGGTCCTCTTCCGGCCTCAATCGAACCAGCGTGGGATTGAAACTCCGCGGCGATTACGATTTCCCCGACCCCGAGCTCGGCGCCTCAATCGAACCAGCGTGGGATTGAAACGGCCAGGCGAGGCCAGGCGAAGGTTTTGGCCCAAGCGCCTCAATCGAACCAGCGTGGGATTGAAACGCTACACCGGTTCATTGTCTCCTTCTTGAAGGCCTTCGCCTCAATCGAACCAGCGTGGGATTGAAACGGTTTTCGCGGTTGAAATCCCTCGCGTCGGCTTCTTGCCTCAATCGAACCAGCGTGGGATTGAAACCAAACTGAGCACATCCGCCGCGGCCACATAGATCAGCGCGCCTCAATCGAACCAGCGTGGGATTGAAACAGGATTGACTGCAAAGCGCGAAACAGCTCGTTAGGGCCTCAATCGAACCAGCGTGGGATTGAAACGCTATAATAAGGGCGGTAAAAGCGGTAAGGGGCCTAAGCCTCAATCGAACCAGCGTGGGATTGAAACGATGGCGAGTCACGAACTGCTTGTTGAACTTGTGCTCCAGGCCTCAATCGAACCAGCGTGGGATTGAAACCTCGGCGAAATCCGCTACCGCCGAAAAACCGAAAAGCGCCTCAATCGAACCAGCGTGGGATTGAAACAAACGTTTGGGTTAGGTTAGCCTAATGGTTTGCGTTAGGGCCTCAATCGAACCAGCGTGGGATTGAAACTGCCCTACGAATTCCCGTCGTTTGCCCTGCGGGATCCGCCTCAATCGAACCAGCGTGGGATTGAAACTCAGCTAATGAGCTTTAAGAATCTTTTCGACGGGCCTTGCCTCAATCGAACCAGCGTGGGATTGAAACCCCCATCCCCTCCAGCCAGCGGTAGCGGGAGAACCGGGCCTCAATCGAACCAGCGTGGGATTGAAACATCACCAGGATCACCGCGCACACGAGCAGGGTATACCAGCCTCAATCGAACCAGCGTGGGATTGAAACCTGCGGTCGGCGCTTCCGCCTCCGGCGTCTGAGCGAGGCCTCAATCGAACCAGCGTGGGATTGAAACGATCGTTCGCGCGATGCGATTCATTACTTTCCGTGATCGCCTCAATCGAACCAGCGTGGGATTGAAACCCAGCGTCGGCGGGCTCCCAGCGTGGTCTGCATCGAGGCCTCAATCGAACCAGCGTGGGATTGAAACGCAGGACCCTCCCCTCCGGGTGACGTATGAGCAGCAGTCGGCCTCAATCGAACCAGCGTGGGATTGAAACTTAGGTTAAGGTTTCGGCGGTTTCCCGCCTCGCCGGCCTCAATCGAACCAGCGTGGGATTGAAACCCCGGCTCCCCTTTCGCCATCGCTTCCCCAAAACGGGGCCTCAATCGAACCAGCGTGGGATTGAAACTTACGAACCCGCGGACGTAGTCGGGGAGCTCCTCCGGCAAGGCCTCAATCGAACCAGCGTGGGATTGAAACCCCGGAATCCCTTCCGCTCCAGACGGGCACAGGCCTCGCCTCAATCGAACCAGCGTGGGATTGAAACTGAGGATCCGGAAATCGGGGAGCCTGGCGTCGGTAATGCCTCAATCGAACCAGCGTGGGATTGAAACTGTGGAAAGATGGCCGAGGCCGAGAGCGCCTGTTCAGCCTCAATCGAACCAGCGTGGGATTGAAACAAGGCCTCGAGCAGACGGATCTGGCCGGGATGCGGCTCGCCTCAATCGAACCAGCGTGGGATTGAAACGTTTGCCACCAGAGGCCACCAGTGAAGTGAATACCGGGCCTCAATCGAACCAGCGTGGGATTGAAACTGTGCCGTTCATCGAACATTCTGCCCTGGCTGAGCGGCCTCAATCGAACCAGCGTGGGATTGAAACTCCGGTCACGTTGGGGCCAGAAACACGGGCGCGCCGCCTCAATCGAACCAGCGTGGGATTGAAACTCCGGAGTTGGGCGGGGAGCAGGGTGGGTTCGTGGCGTGCCTCAATCGAACCAGCGTGGGATTGAAACCCAGCTTGGGCCAGGCCCGAGAGCGGGAGGCTCCCAGGCCTCAATCGAACCAGCGTGGGATTGAAACTGCGTCGAGTCATACGCCCCAAAGAGATTTTTGGGGGGGCCTCAATCGAACCAGCGTGGGATTGAAACTGCAAGGAAACAAGCAGATTAAATCGAAGTGACGAAGCCTCAATCGAACCAGCGTGGGATTGAAACGCGTCATGCCTCACCTCCTGAGATAGGATCTAGATCAGCCTCAATCGAACCAGCGTGGGATTGAAACAAGCCACTCGCGGATTTCGCGACGGGACCGGAAAACCGCCTCAATCGAACCAGCGTGGGATTGAAACTACCCAGGGGGCTATGAGATCTTGGAGATCCCTGTTGCCTCAATCGAACCAGCGTGGGATTGAAACAGCAGGCCATCCAGCCGCAATGGGCAGTTGTGAAGGTCGCCTCAATCGAACCAGCGTGGGATTGAAACCCATAGTAGCGGTAGGAAAGAGGCTCATCCGCGAAGCCGCCTCAATCGAACCAGCGTGGGATTGAAACTGGGGTGATTGTCACGTATGCGTTGCCAGGTGCTTCGCCTCAATCGAACCAGCGTGGGATTGAAACGCCAGCCACACGGACCTGTATTGCTTGACGTATTCCAGCCTCAATCGAACCAGCGTGGGATTGAAACGGGATTGATCCGAACCCTGGGGGTAACGTCCGGGGGCGCCTCAATCGAACCAGCGTGGGATTGAAACTACGGTGCGCAAATTCTGGAGGTGACCAATGACATGGGGCCTCAATCGAACCAGCGTGGGATTGAAACACGAGGAGGCGTCGGGGACGGAGGGCACCAAATCCGAGGCCTCAATCGAACCAGCGTGGGATTGAAACCTTGTCTGCTGACGCCCAACACGCCCGGCTGGACCTGGCCTCAATCGAACCAGCGTGGGATTGAAACAAGGTCCTTTACTACCCCGCGGAGGCGGGGTAAAATGCCTCAATCGAACCAGCGTGGGATTGAAACGGCGCTGGAGGAAAGTCATCTTGCGGTTGCGCTGGAAGCCTCAATCGAACCAGCGTGGGATTGAAACCTGCTGGAACTCTTGCTTCCAGACGATGACCTCGTAGGCCTCAATCGAACCAGCGTGGGATTGAAACTTGAGTATGATAGCCGATTTCGCTACATCGCGCAAGGGGCCTCAATCGAACCAGCGTGGGATTGAAACCGGAGCCCCCCACAGCGGTATGGAGCGGGCCGAAGGGCCTCAATCGAACCAGCGTGGGATTGAAACCAGAAGCTTCCTTGCTTGACGCATCGACACCCCCAGGAGCCTCAATCGAACCAGCGTGGGATTGAAACCCAGAATTCTCTAACGTTCTCCATTTGGAGAACGATCGCCTCAATCGAACCAGCGTGGGATTGAAACGGGCTCGAGCGAGATCACGAATCGCCGCTCCCACTCGTGCCTCAATCGAACCAGCGTGGGATTGAAACCATCCCTGGTCAGCCGGTAGAGGACTTCCGCCAGGAGGCCTCAATCGAACCAGCGTGGGATTGAAACTCTGAACTCGTGTGACGCGGTACTTGCCGGAGGTGAGCCTCAATCGAACCAGCGTGGGATTGAAACGAGGGCCAGCCGGATGAGATCTTGCGAGGCCTTGACGCCTCAATCGAACCAGCGTGGGATTGAAACCGCTCGGTGCCTCCGCAAGGTGGCAAGAGCAAGCGGGGCCTCAATCGAACCAGCGTGGGATTGAAACGAGATGTCCTTTGGGACATCCCCGGGCCACCCCCTTGCCTCAATCGAACCAGCGTGGGATTGAAACAAATCCTCTGTCCCAACCCTGAAAGAACTCCCGCCCCAGGCCTCAATCGAACCAGCGTGGGATTGAAACCGAGACAATCGCTTTGCGCTTGCGGTGAGTGTTTCCCGTGCCTCAATCGAACCAGCGTGGGATTGAAACTAAGTTCACGGATAGGTATTGCGTTGGCTGGGGCGGGAGGCCTCAATCGAACCAGCGTGGGATTGAAACTGGAAGGAAAGAGCCACAACTCCAGGCGAAACCGCCAGCCTCAATCGAACCAGCGTGGGATTGAAACGCCGTTGATCTGGGCGGCCCGGATCAGGCCGACCAGGAGCCTCAATCGAACCAGCGTGGGATTGAAACTGGCTCAGCGGACTAAGGTTCGTCGGCGACGAGGACAGGCCTCAATCGAACCAGCGTGGGATTGAAACCGGGATGTGTCGAACCTGCTCGCAGATCCCGTATGCGCCTCAATCGAACCAGCGTGGGATTGAAACCTGCTATTCGCGCGGGATCTCTCCGTTCGCTCTGGCGGCCTCAATCGAACCAGCGTGGGATTGAAACCGGATGGGGATGGGCTACGATCTCATCCGGATGGCCAAGCCTCAATCGAACCAGCGTGGGATTGAAACGTAGTCAATGAGCACGCCCACGACCCAGACCACGAAGAGCGCGCCTCAATCGAACCAGCGTGGGATTGAAACGCTGCTGCAGCATGGCCCGATACTGCCACTGGGCCAGGCTTCAATCGAACCAGCGTGGGATTGAAACTTTTGATCACTCCTTTCGTTAGGATTTTGGCGATATGAGCCTCAATCGAACCAGCGTGGGATTGAAACTCGGATCTCGGTTTCGTCCCAAACCGGAAGGTTCATGCCTCAATCGAACCAGCGTGGGATTGAAACCGGGCTCTTTGCTGAGAGCCCAGAGCCGGTAGGCCTTAGGCCTCAATCGAACCAGCGTGGGATTGAAACTCGGATCTCGGTTTCGTCCCAAACCGGAAGGTTCATGCCTCAATCGAACCAGCGTGGGATTGAAACCCCGGCTTCAGCACACGGGAGGCCAGAGAAGCCAGATGCCTCAATCGAACCAGCGTGGGATTGAAACGAAGATGCGCTGGTTGTATCCCGTGAGCGCGCCGGACAGGGCCTCAATCGAACCAGCGTGGGATTGAAACAATACACGTTGGTCCGCTGCCAGCGGTACTCGAAATCGCCTCAATCGAACCAGCGTGGGATTGAAACGGAAAGGAACAATTCCTGGCCCTCCTCAGGCGGTTCCAGCCTCAATCGAACCAGCGTGGGATTGAAACCAAACTTGCGGAACTCTTTTATTCCTCCGGCGCTCAGGGAGCCTCAATCGAACCAGCGTGGGATTGAAACTTCTTACGGATGGGAACGATTGCCTTGTGGCGGAATGGAGCCTCAATCGAACCAGCGTGGGATTGAAACGTGCCTCTTTCCGAATGTTGCTGAAATCCGGCCCCGCCTCAATCGAACCAGCGTGGGATTGAAACCGAGCTAGATCAAAGCGGGCAAGGGCGCGAGGAGGAATGCTCCGAGGACAGAGGGCGAGGATCGGAAGAGGCGCCGCATGCCGGAACCCCTTATCCGTCGTGCTCCCCGGCCCAGAAGCGCACCGGGAGAACGACGACCGAACCCGCCTCTAAGATACCACACGAACGATTCGGGACGGGCTCAGGGTTCGGGCTCCCCTTCCTCCTCGGGCGCCTCCGGGAGGCGAAGGGCAGGATGACGGCGGACCGCCCATATGAGCAGCGGCACCAGCAGGCCCAACAGCGGGAAACCCGCCGGCAGGCGCGGCGCCCCCGCAAAGCGATCCAGGTTCCACAGCATCAGGATCAGGCTCAGCCAGACCGCGCTGAAGTTAGGCCACGGATCCACGCTCCGCATCCAGCGCAACCCCGGGATCCGACGACGGGTGAAGGGCCAGAAGAGGTTGCTCCCCATCCACCCCAGCTGGTCCTCCACGATGTGCAACGCATACCCCAGCCCCACCATCACCCCCGGCCACCCCCCTCCGATCGCCCCCACGCCCATCCCAAAGACGGCCGCCAGCACCAGCGAATGGCTCCACGCGCGATGCCAGGGGAGGAACTCCACCCGCACCGCCTCCCCTTCCGGGCAGAAGGCCAGCGAAGGCCCCGAGAAGACGTCCACCGTGATCTCCGGATCGTAGTCATACCGCACGGGGACCGGAAGGGGACGGCGGGCCCGCCCGCCCGCCCCCTCGCTCCCCGGGATCGGCCGCCCGCCGGTGTTCACCACCGGGCCCACCTCCACCTCCACCGCCCCACCCCCGATGTCGAACCGCACCCGGTAGCGCCGCCAGGCGTCCGGCCCCAGGCGCAGGGTGTGCAACATCAGGCGGACCGCCCGCCCCTCCCGCCAGGCCATCGCCACCGCCGCCACAATCCCCTCCGCGATGACCCCGGGATCCGGCGGATCCGCTTCGAAATCCACGGAGAGATCCGGCTGCTCCAGCCATCGGGCGAGACGGAAATCCAGGGCGTCCGGGAGCAACGCGGCGATCCCGGCCAGGGCGGGCCAGATCGCCCCCCGGGCCGCCGCCTGCACCACCTCGGGGAAAAACGTGGCCGCGGCAAGGGCGGAGATGAAGTGGGTGAAGCCCTTCATCGAGGCATCCTGTGCGGCGCGCTCTATCATGATGATAGCCGGCTGGCCACGCCTTCCCCGGAGACCGGGACCACGGCGAGCCGTCGTCCTACCGGGGGAGGAGGGGACGGACGATGGCCTCGAGGGGCGCCAGGGTCTGTTCCCAGTCGTAACGGGCGACGGCCAGGCGGCGCGCGGCCTCCCCCAGCTGCCGGCGACGGGTCTCATCCGTGGCTAAGGCGATCATCGCCTCGGCGAACGCCTCCCCATCGGCCAGCCACGCATGCTCCTGATCCCGCACCGTTAACCCCTCGCACCCCATCGGGGTGCTGACAATGGCTTTCCCCATCGCCATCGCCTCCAGGACCTTGAGGCGGGTCCCCCCGCCGGCCCGCAGGGGCGCCACATAGACCGTCGCGGCAGCCAGATACGGCCGCACGTCGGGCACTTCCCCGACCACCTCCACGCCCGGGATCTCGCTGAGGGCGCGCACCGCCGGAGCCGGGCGCCGGCCGACCAGGAACAGGCGCGCCGCGGGGAGGGCCGCTCGCACCCGAGGCCAGACGGCCCGGGCGAGCCAGAGGGCCGCGTCGATGTTCGGCCGGTAGTCCATCGACCCGGTGAACACGAAGGCCGGTTCCGGGAGCGGAGCCGGCGGGACCGCCTCGGGCCGGAAGAACGCGGTGTCCACCCCATTGGGCGCCACCACCGGCATGCGGGCCATCCCCAGGGCATGGAGATCCCGGGCGTCGGGCTCCGAGACCGCGATCACCGCGTCCACGCCGCGCACCACCCAGGCCTCGTAGCGGCGGAGCCGCCGGGCCTGGATCCCCGAATAGAGCGCCCCGATCCATCGCCGCGGATCGCGCTGATCCGCCCGGAACAACCGTTCCTGCAGCCGGTATTCGGCGTTCAGCTCATCCAGGAGGAGGAAGGGACGGGATCCCGGGGGGCGCGGGAGCAGGGCCTCCACGGCCCAGGCCATCTCCAGCCCCTCGATGAGGATGAGGGCGACCGAGCCCCGGGCCAGGAGCGCCCGCATCCCCTCCACCAGGGCGGGGGTCCGATATCGGAAGGCGAGATCGGGCCGCGAGGAGGTCAGCAGCTGGCGCAGCCGGACCGGGAGGGGGCGCGGACGCCAGGGGAACAGCCGGATCTCGTGGGCCAGGGCCTGCCAGGAGGGCGGCGGCGGCCCCGGGCGCTCCGAGAGGGCCAGCACGGCCACCGGCCCCAGCCGGGCCAGCCGGCGCAACACGTGGAAGGCCCGGATGGAGCCTCCTTTATTAGGGGGATCCGGGAGCTCGGGGGCCAGGAACAGGATCACGCTGACCTCGATCCTGAGCAAAAGTGGGTCGCGGCTGAAGCCGCTCCTACCAGATGATGTTTAACGGCCGAGAACGCGGCGGTAAACCGCCCAGGTCTCGGCGGCGGCGCGGTCCCAGGAGAAGGCGGCGGACCGCTCCAGCCCCTGGCGGCGCATCCGCTCCCGCTGCGCCGCGTCCTCTAAGAGCGCCTCCATGGCTTCGGCCCAGCGCGATTCATCTTCGGCGGGCAGGACCATCCCCGCCTCTCCCACCACCTCGGGCAGCGCCCCCCGGTCGCTGACCACCACCGGGGTGCCGCAGGCCATGGCCTCCAGGGCCGGCAGGCCGAAGCCTTCATACAGCGAGGGGAAGGCCAGGAAGGCCGCCCCGTTGTAGAGGATCGCCAGGGTTTGATCGTCCGGCCCCTCGATCCAGCGCAGATGATCGGCGATGTGCAGGCGGTGGGGCCATTCCAGGATCTCCTGATACAACCAGCCCCGCCGGCCGGCCAGCACCAGGGGCGGGGCGTCCGGGCGGCGCTCCCGCAACCGGGCATACGCCCGCAACAGCATGGGGATGTTCTTCCGGGGCTCCCAGGTCCCGACGAACAGCACATACCCCGGCTCCAGGCTCAGGCGCGCCAGAGCTTCCCGCACCTGCTCCGGGGGAAGCGGGCGGCACACCGCGCTGGCCCCCTCGTAGATCACCGTGATCCGGTCCTCCGGAACCCCCAGGTGAGCGATGAGGTCCGCTCGGGTGGTCCAGGAGACGGCGATGATGTGATCGGCCACGGCCACCGCCCGCTCGATCTGCCCGGCGTAGTAGCGCCGGCTTTCCCCCGTCATGAAATTCGGATACTTCAGGAAGTGCAGGTCGTGAACCGTGATGACCTTCCGGAACGACCCGGAGAACGGGGGGATGAAGTCAGGGCTGTGGAGCATGGCCACCCGCCGCAGGCTCACCTCCAGCGGCCACACATGCTGCTCCCAGCGATGATGCGGAGGGGTCCAGGCATGGGCGACCCGCACCTGAGGCCCGGCGGCCCAGGTGTTGGGGTCCTTGCGGCTCTGGAAGATCACCAGGCGGACGTCGGGGTCATGGATGACCTGGGGAAGTCGGGAGGCCAGCTCCAGGATGTAACGGGCGATGCCTTCCCGTCGATATGCCAGCAACCGGGCGTCCAATCCGATCCGTATCATCGGGGCGCTCCATCCTCCTCCGGTGGGATCTCCCGGCCTCCGCCCCGGGCGGGATGCGGCGCGCGCGGGGGCGGGGAGGGCTCTTCCTCCGTCGAGCGGGCGGCCCGGCGTTCCATCTCCGCCAGGACCATGGCCACCGCCTCGATGGCCGCCCGCTGCTTGCGGTAAAGGTCCGACTCGCTCAGGGCCAGCCGCTGGGCGATCTCGCGGACCTTGCGGCCCTGGAGGAAGCGCAGCTCCAGCAGGTTGTAGAGCAACCACTCCGGCGCCGTCAGCTTCCGCTCCCCATCCGGGCGGAGCCGCTCGATGGCCTCGGCCAGCACGGCCCGCAGGGCGCGGATGGGGTTACCGTCGTGGGCTTCCATCGCCTGCTGCACCACCCGCAGCTGCAACAGGGGGCTCTGGAGCAGCCGGGGGCCGCCCCAGTAGTGCGCCAGGGCGTCCCGGACCCAGGTGGTGAACTCTGGATGTTCGATGAGGGAGAGGGTGGAGGGTTCCCGCTCCGCCCACCGCAGGCGACGGGCCTCCTCGGCCACCTGCTCCAGGGCCTGCAGCGCCCGCTCCTGGATCAGCCGGTCCTCCAGGGCGGCGGCGGCCCGGGCGATCCAGACGGGGAGGACCTCGTGGAGGACCTCGGGGGAGACCTCGACGGATGGAGCGGCCACGGCGATGGCCCCCAGGAGGATCCCTTCCGCCCGGCTCCGCAGGGGCCACACCCAGAAGCCGTCCGTCCGCACCGGCCCGTTCGAGGAGGGCTCCACCTCCGCCAGAGTGGCCTCGATGGAGGCATGCGCGATGTCGCCGAAGGCGGCCACGGGCTCGATCCCCTCCGGGGTGCGACGCACCACGAACCCGGTGGGCGAGCGGAGGGTCTCGCAGATCAGGGCCAGGATCCCCTCCAGGAACTGCCGCAGATCCCGGGCGGTGATCATCGTCTCGCTCAGCCGGCGCATCCGCGCCAGCTCCGAGACGTCCCGCCGCAGGAACAGCCACTCGAAGAAGGGGCGGATCGCATCGCTGAGCAGCTCATAGCTGACGATCGTGCCCACGGCGGCCAGGGGGAGAAGGAGGGCCAGGGGCAGACCCAGGGCGTGGCTCAGCCGGCTGACCCCGAACATCACCAGGGCCACCAGGGTGGCCAGGACCGGCCCGCGCAGCAGGTAGGTGATCCAGCGCTGCTTGACGATCCGGTCCGGCACCAGCACGTCCACGTAGGCGACGGCGTAGACCATGCCGAACAGCATCGTCCCGATGAACAGGTTGCTGATCCCCACCATCCCCCAGAAGACCAGGGGGTAAGCCGGGAGGGTCCGCCCGGCCAGAAGCAGATAGGGGAAGACCCCGACGGCGGGGGCGATCATCGTGAGGGCCAGGTAGGTCATCCGCCGCCGGTGGGTGGAGATCAGCGTCCGTTGCCGGACCCGCCAGGCGTTCACGATCCCCCAGCCCACCCCTCCGATGAAGTAGATCAAAAACAGGGGGAAGAGGGGGCCGGCCCACAGATGGAAGGCCCGGCCATCCGCCGTCCCGTCGTGGACCAGGAGATCGCTCGACAGGGCGAGCAGAAACCAGAGGAAGGCCAGGGCGTAGGCCCCCCGGACCGCCCAGCGGCGCCACGGGGAGAAGGAGCCGGTGCGCTCCAGCAAGGCATCGGTCAGATGCGCGTAGGCCGCCGGGGCGATGGCGATGCCCAGCCATTGCAGCCGGAGCCACGGCTCCGCGGACCGGGGATCGGCCACGAAGAAGAGGACCAGGTCGCCCAGGTAGACGATGGAGACCGAGGCCAGCAGCCACGCCGCCCCCCGGGCGCTCCGGCTCTGGAAGTAATAAGCGAGCAGGTAGACCAGCAGGGAGAAGGCGGCGATGAGCAGCGCGGCGACGATGACGAAGTTGATCTGGATGATCAGGTCGAGCGGATCTGTTCGAGCCATCGCTGGATGCGCTGGATCATCACCCGGCGCCGGCCGGTGTAGCGGTGATCTCCCCCATCGATGAGGGCCAGGTCGGTGTTCAGCCCGGCCCGGTGATGGAGGGTCAAGCTCTGGCGGTGATGCACCACCGGGTCCGCGGTCCCGTGGACGATGAGGAGCGGCCGCGGGGAGAGCCGATCGACCACCTCCACCGGCTGAAGCCCTTCGGCGCAGGCCCGCAGGTCCTCCCGCAGGCGCTCCACCGTCATCCCCTGCATGAAGCGGACCCAGTCGGCGAGCATCGCCTCATCCGGCGTCCAGGCCCGCAGGTCGCTCACCGTAGAGAGCGTGATCAGCGCGAAGGGGCGGGGGTCCTGGGCCGCGGCGAGCACCGCGGCCCAGCCCCCGATGCTGTAGCCCAGCAGGACCAGACGATGGGGGTCCACCGCCGGTTGGGCCAGGGCCCAATCGACGGCGGCCCGGACATCCTCCACCAGGGTGGTGAGGCGGTAAGGGCCTTCGCTTCCCCAGCATCCCCGATAGTGGAAGACCAGCACGTTCCACCCCGCATCCCGGAGGGCGTCGGCCAGGTCCAGGTTGAGCTCCACGCCGGCGATGCCGTGGGCCATCACCAGCGTGGGATGGGGTCCCTCCCCATCCGCCCGGTAGAAGCGCCCGAGCAGCCGATACCCGTCGCTCTCGAAGATCACGCCGCTCAGCATCGCAGGCCGCGTCCCTCCGGGAAGTTCCGGCCGGCGGGGCCGGTCAGTCGATCACCGTCTGGCTTTGCTCGCGCATGTATTGGATCAAGTAATACGGTCCGCCGGCGCCCCGGCCGGTGGAGCCGCTGGCCTTCCAGCCCCCGAAGGGCTGGTAGCCGGGCCAGGCCCCGGTGGTCGCCCCCGCCGCCCGGTTGACGTAGGTCACGCCGGCCTCGATGTGATCGAAGAACCACTGGATCTCCTCCGGGTCGTTGCTGTAGAAGCCGGCGGTCAGACCGTAGTCCACCGCGTTGGCGTAGCGCATGGCCTCCTCCAGGGAATCCACGGTCACGATGCAGGTGATGGGGAGGAACATCTCCTCCCGGAGCAGGGGGTGATCCGGCGGGAGGCCGTCGACCACCGTGGGCTCCACAAAGTAGCCTTTGGCGAACTCCCCCTCGGTCAGGACGTTGCCCCCGAAGAGGACCACGCCGTCGCGGCGGAGGATCTCCATATACCGCTGGAACTTCTCATAGGCGGTCCGGTTGATCACCGGACCCAGGAACACGTCCCGCTGGGTGGGGTCGCCGATGCGGATCTTGCTGGTGAGGTCCAGGAACTTCTCCAGGAAGGCGTCCCGCACCGGGCGCTCCACGTAGATCCGCGAGGCCGCCGAGCACTTCTGGCCCTGGAGGCCGAAGGCCGAGCGCATGCAGCCCAGGGCCGCCCGGTCTAAATCCGCGTGGCGGCTGATGATCACCGGGTTCTTGCCTCCCATCTCCAGGATGATGGGCTTGGGATAGCGGGTCGAGGCCGCCACCTTGCGGTAGATGGACATCCCCACCTCATAGCTGCCGGTGAAGGTGATCCCGGCCACGTCCGGGTGCAGGACCAGGGGGTCGCCGACCTCGCTCCCGCTTCCGGTGATGTAGTTGAAGGCCCCCTCGGGCACCCCGGCGTCGCGGAAGATCTCATAGAGCTGATAGCCCACGTAGGGGGTGTCCGACGCCGGCTTGAACACCACCGTGTTGCCGGCCAGCAGGGCCGCCCCAGCGGGGCCGCCGGCCAGGGCCAGGGGGAAGTTGAAGGGGGAGATCACCGCCCACACCCCGTAGGGCTTCAGGACGCTGCGGTTGTGGTGCTTGGGGGATTCCTGCTTCATGGGCACGACGTAGCCGTCGTGGGCCTCCATCTGGTCGCAGTAGTAGCGGATGAGATCCGCGGTCTCCTCCACGTCCCCCAGGGCTTCCAGGCGGTTCTTGCCCACCTCCAGGCTCATCAGCGCCGCCAGCTCGAAGGCCCGCTCGCTGATGAGGTCCGCCGCCCGGCGCAGGATCTTCACCCGCTCCGTCCAGGGGGTGCGGCTCCAGGCCGGGAAGGCCGCCTTCGCCGCCGCCACCGCGTCCGCCACGTCCTCAGGGGTCCCCCGCTGGAAGATCCCCAGCAGCCAGTCGGTGTTGATCGGGGAGCGATCCTCAAAGGTGCGCTCGGCGTAGCGGGGCTGCCCGCCGATGACCATGGGGACGGTCCCGCCCAGGCTCTCCCGGACCTTCCCCAGGGCGACCTCGTAGCGGATGTGAAGCTCCTCGCTGGGGACGGCGAGGGTGGCATAGGTGATCTTGAAGGGCTGGGCCGGGGCCTCCGCCGCCGGGGCCCCCCGGCGGCGTGGGGAGACCGCGCGCGCGGGCGCCTTCCGGGTCGTTTTACGGGCCGCCTTCTTCGGCGCCGCCTTCCGCGTCGTCTTACGCGTGGGCTTCTTCGCAGGCATTCTGACCTCCTGAGCCAGTGTTCTGCGCTTGCAAGACCACCTTCCTCAATCGAAGAAATAGGGGATCCGCAGGCCCCCGGTCAGGGTCTCCCGTTTGAGGGGGAGGATGAGACCGTGGAGGGCTTCCTCGGGGACCTTCACGCGCTTCCCTTCCAGCGTTCGGAGGCCTTCGGGGCGGAGCAAAGGATCCTCTACGCCCGGAGGCGTCTGCACCTCCTCCAGGGCCATCAGGCGACAAAGGACCCGCCGCATCGCCGGATCCTCCCCCTCTACGGCCGCCCGGAACCGGGCGACCACCTGAGGGCCCTGAACCGAGCGCCACGCGAATCGGATCTCGACTTCCTTCCCGGAGGACTTCATCGATCGCTTCGTCAATCCGCCCTGATGATCTAACTTGATTATAAACCAGACCGGAGACGGTGAAGTCCTCCCCGACCCTGGGGGATTGGGGTTTGGGTTGGGATCGGATAAACTAAATTCCAACCCGGATGGCTGCGGCGGGAGAGAGGCGCTGCGTCTAAGAGCACTCCACAGGGAAAGGGGCTTCGGATGCACCGGCAGGGATCCTTCCGAGGATGGTGGCGCTGGGCGGTGATGGGCGTGGTGTTGTTCGGGCTGGCGGCTTTCTTGGCGAGATGGCCACGGCCGTCCTCCCTTCCCTCCCGGACGCGGACGCCGCTCCCTTCCCCCACCGTCCCGGCGACCCCATCGCCTACCCCCTCGCCGACGCCGACCCCCACGCCCCTTCCCGGGGAGTGGCTGGATCGAGGGCGCAGGGCCATGCGGGTGGGAGCGTTTGAGGAGGCTGCTGCCGCCTATGCGGCGGCGTTGCAGGGCGCTTTGCCTCCGGAGGCTGCCGGCGAAGCGTGGGTCGGATGGGGACGGGCCTTGCTGGCCGCCGAGCAGCCGGCGGAGGCCGCCCGGGTCCTCGCCCAGGCCCCCGTGGAGGAGCTGCCCCCCGAGTGGGCCCGCGGGGTCTGGACGCTCCGGGGGGACGCCCGGCGGGCGGCCGGGGATCCGGCCGGAGCCGCCGAGGCGTATGGCCACGCCCTCGGCATGGGCTCTCCCCTGACGGTGGAGCTCCGGATGCGCCGCGCCCTCGCCCTGCAGGAGGCGGGCCGGCTGGAGGCCGCCGCGGCGGAGCTGCGGGCCGCCCTGCCCGCGGCCCGGGACCCCAGCCAGGAGGCTGCCCTCCGGGAGCGGCTGGCGGAGACCCTGGAGGCCCTCCAGGCCTACCCGGCCGCCCTCGAGCAATATGAGGCCATCCTGGCTTTCGCCCAAAACCGCGCCTACCGCGCGTATATCGAATGGCGGGCGGCCCAGGTGCTTCTCACCGCCGGCCAGACCCCGGAGGGCTACGCCCAGCTCCAGCGGCTGATCCGGGAGGCTCCCGATACCCTTGCCGCCTACAACGCCCTGGTCCGCCTGGTGGAGGCAGGGATCCCGGTGCCGGATGATCTGCGGGGCCGGATCGACGCCGCCGCCGGGCAGTGTCTCCCGGCTGTCCAGGCCTTCGAGCGCTGGATCGCCGCCCACCCGGACCACGGGGACATCCACTACGAGGCCGCCCGCTGTTATCGGGACCTGGGGAACCTGCAGGCCGCCCACGCTCATCTCGACGCCCTGATCCGCGATCACCCGGAGGCCTCCCGCTGGGCGGAGGGATGGCTGGAGAAAGGGCGGCTGTGGATCCGAAGCGGGGCGGTGGAGTCCGCCGTGGCCCTCTGGCGACAGTTCCTCGCCCGTTTCCCGACCCATCCCTTCACCCCTCGTCTGCTCTATGAGGCCGCCCGCCTCCTGGAGCGGAACGGAGCGGAGGAAGCGGCGGAGGGGTTCTATCGTCTCCTCGCCGAGCGCTTCCCGGCGGATCCGCGCGCGCCGGAGGCCCGGCATCGGCAGGGAGTGCTGGCCTACGGCCGTGGGGATCTCGACACGGCGGCCACGGCATGGGAGGCGTTGCGAAGCCGGTATCCGGAGGCGCCGGAGGCCCTGGCCGCTCGCTTCTGGCTGGGGAAGGTGGCCCTGGCCCGCGGGGATCGCGCGCGGGCGGAGGCGGAGTGGCAGGCTGTCGTCGCCCAGGCCTCCGGGCGCTTCCTCGGGGAGCGGGCCCGCATGCTTCTGCAGGGCGAGGACCTCACCGACCTGCCCGAAACCCTGGAACTCCCGGATCCAGAGGCGGGCCGGGCGGAGGCCGAGGAATGGCTGCGGGCCCGCCTGGGGATCACCGGGACGCTTCCCCTCTCGCCGTCCGTGGGGCTGACAGATCCCCTCTGGCAGGCCGGCGCGGAGGCCTGGCGGGTGGGCTGGGTGGAGGAGGCGCGCGGGCTCTGGACCGCCTTGCGGCAGCGCGTGGAGGATCCCCTGGCGCTGTATGCCCTGGCCCTGGCCTTCCGGGAGCAGGGGGCGGAGGCCCTGGCGGTCCAGGCGGCCGCCCGGCTGCTCGCCCGCCTCCGGGTGGATCCCCGGGAGGCGCCGCCCTTCCTGGCCCGGCTGGCCTATCCCGTGCCTTATCCGGATCGGGTTCTCGAGGAGGCGCAACGTCGCCATCTGCCGCCTCTCCTGCTGTATGCGGTGATGCGCCAGGAGAGCCTGTTCGATCCCTACGCGGTCTCCTCGGCCCGGGCCCGCGGGCTGATGCAGATCATCCCGCCCACGGCGCAGGCCATCGCCGAGGCGCTGGGCCAGCCGTATCGGGAGTCCTGGTTGCATCGTCCGGCGGTGAGCATCGCCTTCGGGGCCTATTATCTGGCCCAGCAACGGGATCGCTTTGGGGGGAACCTGTGGGTGGCCCTGGCCGCTTACAACGGGGGGCCGGGGAACGCAGCGCGCTGGTGGGCGACGGCGCGGGGGGATCCCGACCTGTTCTACGAGCGGATCACCCTGGAGGAGACCCGCCGGTATCTGGAGCGGGTCGTCGAACACCTCGCCGTATATCGGGCCCTCTACGCCGGGCGCGCCAAATGAGTTCAGCCCGGAGAGGCCGGGCGGGTCCATAGAACCCAACCCGGGAAGGCCTCCGTCGGCCTGCACGCCGAATGAATTCGGCCTCCGGAGGCCTTCGGCCAACGGTCGGCCTGCGCCGACCAGAAAGTCCCTCCTCGCGTCGGCGAAGGCCGACGCCCGGCGCGTCAGCGCCTTCGAAGGCCGATTTCAATCGGCACAGAGCCTTCGGCCGGCGGCCTGCACGCCGAATGAATTCGGCCTCCGGTGGCCTCCGGCCGACGGTCGGCCTGCGCCGACCGAAAAAGCGCGCTCCGCGTCGGCGAAGGCCGACGCCCGGCGCACAGCGCCTTGGAAGGCCGATTTCAATTGGCACGAAAGCCTCCGGCCACCAGTCGGCCTGCGCGCCGAATGAATTCGGCCTCCAGGGGCCTTCGGCCGACGGTCGGCCTGCGCCGACCGAAAAAGCACGCTCCGCGTCGGCGAAGGCCGACGCCCGGCGCACAGCGCCTTGGAAGGCCGATTTCAATCGGCACAAAAGCCTTCGGCCGACGGTCGGCCTGCGCGCCGAATGAATTCGGCCTCCAGGGGCCTTCGGCCGACGGTCGGCCTGCGCCGACCGAAAAAGCACGCTCCGCGTCGGCGAAGGCCGACGCCCGGCGCACAGCGCCTTGGAAGGCCGATTTCAATCGGCACAGAGCCTTCGGCCGGCGGCCTGCACGCCGAATGAATTCGGCCTCCAGGGGCCTTCGGCCAACGGTCGACCTGCGCCGACCAGAAAGACCCTCCTCGCGTCGGCGAAGGCCGACGCCCGGCGCACAGCGCCTTGGAAGGCTGATTTCAATCCGCGTGAAGATGAAGCCCGACCGCCGCATTCGCGCGTTCGGGCCTCCCTTTGCGGACCGTCGACGCCTCCGGGAAAACGCGTGGCGGGCCTCCGGAGGGGCCCGCCACGCCATCGACAGGGGGATGCCGGGGGAGCGGTCACTCTTCCTCTTCCTCTTCCTCCTCGACCTTCTTCCCGCGTCCGATGACCTCGACCTCGGGAGCTTCCGCGGGCAGCGGGGCTTCTTCAATGGCCTCCGCCGCGGGCGCGGTCACCAGCGCGATCAGCTCGTCCGGATCGCTCACGATGGTGACCCCCGGCGGCGCCTGAAGATCCCGCACGTAGATCGCCGCATCCACCCGATCCAGGACGCTCAGGTCCACGGTGATGGCCTCGATGAGGTCCTTGGGGAGACATTCGATCTCCACGTGGGTCAGGCCGTGCACCAGGACGCCCTCGCCCCGCTCCACCGCCGGGGAGGCGCCCTTGAAGATCACCGGGACCTCCACCCGGATCTTCTCCGTCATCTCGATGGCCTGGAAATCGACGTGGAGGATCTCCCGGCGGATGGGCTCGCGCTGCACCTCGCGGATCAGCGCCAGGTGAGTCTCGCCGTCCACCTGGAGGGTGATCAGCCGGGTGCCGCCCCGGGCCTGGGAGAGAACCCGTTGCAGCTCCCGACCCTCGACCTGGATGGGGAGGGGCGAGATGTGGCGCCCGTAAAGCACCGCCGGGATCCATCCCTGGCGGCGGAGGGCTTTCACGGCTTTCCCGATCACGCTTCGAGGTTTCGCGTTCAGCACCAGCTCGGCCATCGCCTCTCACCTCAAAAAGGGTTGGAAAAACCCGCGGATCCTGGGGGCCGTCCTCATCCCCCAGACCTGGATTTCATCGCACGGACCCGGCGGCTCAGGGTCCAGCCCAGGAGCGTGCCCAGGAGGAGGCCGAGGAGCAGGCCGATCCATGAGGCCTGCGGGCCGGCGGGCGTTCCCTCCACGGAGCGGGCGAGGATCAACCCGGCCCGCCCGCCGTGCATCCGGAGGTTGCGGGCGAGCACCAGGCCGGCCCAGCTCTCGTGGAGCTCCGCCTCCCGGGAGGAGGCCAGCCCGACCGCGCTTTCCCGAAATTCCATGCGCACGCCCCGCGCTGTTCCGAAGGCCGCGCGCTGGGCGTGGACCTGGTTGGCCGCAAGGTGGGAGATGGCCGCCTCCTGGCACGTGGCCGTGTTAGCGATCAGGGATCCCACCTGGGCTCTGGAGAGCGCGATCGACTCCGCGCTCAGGGCTTCCGGCCTTCGAGGTTCGGCCTCCGACATCCTCGGACCTCAGGTTTAGATCCGATGGGACCTCCCGCGCCGCAGGGGAGCGCCCTCGGGCCGACAGGACAGGCCGCCGTCGGGGGGCGAGCGCACATCACCCCACCGCCCCCACCTCCTTGCCGAAGGGATTGTATAGGGCCCAGGCAGGGGCGTCAAGGGAACCGGTTCGGGCCTCGAGGGTTGATTCTTCCTTCATAGAAGCCAGGCCGCGTGGGGAGCGAAGCTGACCGCTATCGGTTCGCCGGGATGGGGCCACTTCTGATCCCGACGGTTGAGGAGATCAATAGATAGCGAGGATCCGCCCACATCAACCTGAAGTCGCACAACGGATCCCAGGAAGAGCACATGGGAGACCCGACCGCGAAGGCAGTTGTAGCCCTCGATCGCTCCGAGCTGAAGCTCCTCAGGGCGGATCGCCAGATGCATAGCGGCACGTTTCTCCTGAAGGGGAGAAGATAGCCGGACGGGCTGCCCAGCCACCCAGGCGATCCCGGTCTCCATATCCAGCCGATCGACAGGAAGGAGGTTCAGGTGCCCAACGAAGGAGGCAACGAAGGGGGTTTGAGGGCTGTTGTAAATCTCCAGAGGGGTTCCGATTTGCTCGATCTGCCCCTGATTCATTACGACAACCCGGTCGGAGATCGACAGCGCCTCTTCTTGATCATGGGTCACGTAAATAGTAGTAATGCCCAGCTGACGCTGGACACGCCGGATTTCTATGCGTAGCTCCATTCGGATTTTTGCATCCAGAGCGGAGAGGGGCTCATCCAAGAGGAGAACCCGCGGCTCGATCGCGAGGGCGCGTGCCAAGGCAACCCGTTGCTGCTGGCCTCCGGAGAGCTGATGGGGATAGCGATCTTTGAGATCCTCCAGGTGGACCAACGCCAGCATCTGGCGAACCCGCTCTTCGATCTCCCGCGAGGGGAGCTTGCGCATCTGCAGGCCAAAGGCGATGTTCTGAGCGACGGTCATATGAGGAAAGAGAGCGTAGGATTGGAACACCATCCCGATATGGCGCCGATTGGGAGGCAAGGCTGTGATATCCTCTCCATCGAGTAGGATTCGGCCCGCGGTGGGGCGTTCGAATCCGGCGATCATACGAAGCGTGGTGGTCTTCCCGCACCCGCTCGGGCCGAGCAGAGAAACGAACTCGCCCCGCTCAACGGAGAGGTTAACATCGTGGACTGCTGTCACGTTCCCGAAACGTTTCGTCAGATGGATTAACTCAAGGAATCCCATCTCTACCACCGGACTCTGGGATGGAAAATGGCTTAATTAGGCAATCTAATGGGCGCCGGGTATCTGAGCGACACCACGCCCGCGGTTCAAAACTTGGATCAAGGAAATGCAGAACCATGTGAGAGCGAAGCTGATGATCGAGAGAGCCGCGGATTCGTAAGTCTTGTTCCGGCCGACAAGCCACATGTAAGGCCCAAAGGCGTTCAGACCAACCAGGAAGCTTGCCATCGTATACTCGCCCATCACAATGGCGAGAGTGAGGAAGGATCCGCTCAGCAGGGCCACCCGTAGGTTGGGGAAGATCACCCGAAAGAGGATAGTTCCCCAGCCGGCTCCTAAGCTTTGGGCAGCCTCCGTCAGGCCTCGCACATCGATGGCCTGCAAGCCGATATCCACCGCTCGATACATGTAAGGCAGGGAGAGAACTATATATCCGGCCACCAGCAGGAAAGTGGTCCCCTCGAACGTAGAGGTCAGAGGGAGCGGGGGGCGGCTGTAAAGGCGGATCAGCCCGAAGGTCAGCACCACGGGAGGGATGACAAAGGGCATCATCGTGGTCCATTCCACCAGGCTGCGCAGCTGAGGCGCAGAGACACGGATCCAGTAGGCGGTGGGGACAACCAGGGCGATCGAGAACACGATGGTGAGCACACCGATCTCCAGGGAGAACAGGAAAGCCCGGTAAAATCGCGGATCCTGCAACACTCGTTGATAGGCCAGAAGGCTCAGCACACCCTTCTTCGCTCGTAGGGAGAACAGGAAGGTGGCCAGCAGTGGCAGAAAGAAGTAAAGGGTCCCGATCAAAAGCCAGAGCCAGGACCATAGAGAAGGACGTCCTTTCATTGCAACCACCTCTCACCCTGTTGTCGCAAGAAGCGATAAAGGATCATCATCAGGGTCATGATGAACACCATGCCCATTGCCAGGGCGTAGCCCAAATTCATGTTGTACAACACGTCGCCGCTGATCTGTGCGCCGATGACGATGGTCACCAGGTTGATGAACCCACCGGTCAGCGAGACTGCCGTTGCATAAGCCCCAAAGGCGTTCCCGAACAGCAACACCATCGCCCCGAGGACGGATGGTGTCAGGATCGGCAGAGCGATCCTCCACCAGTATTGGAGCGTGGAGGCCCCCAGGCTCTCCGCGGCTTCTCGCCATTCCCGACGCAAGCCGTCCAGCGCGGGGGTGATCACCAGGACCATGAGAGGGAGCTGAAAATAAATGTAGGTCAAGGTCAGACCCCAGAAACTGTAGAGATTAAACCCGGCTCCGTAGAGATCGATGCCTGCCGATTTCAACAGCACGGTCACCAGGCCGGTCCTGCCCAGGGTGGCGATGAAGGCGAAGGCGAGAGGAACCCCTGCGAAGTTAGAAGCCACGCCGGAGAAGGTCAGCAGGGCCGACCGGATCCCTGAGGGCAGTCCTCCGACGGTGATGGCGTACGCCAGTAGAAAGCCCAGTATCCCCCCTCCGATGGCGGATGCCAGGCTGATTCGAACACTGATGCTGTAAGCCTCCAGGATGCTGGGCTCAAGGAGATCCATATAGTTCTTCAACGTCCATCGGCCCTGGGCATCCTGAAGGCTGCCTATCAACAGAAATAGAAATGGGAGGATCATGAAGAGGAACACAAACCCAAAATAGGGAAGCCCCGCTATCCACCGAAGCAAAGGGAATGAAGACACCCATTGCCTCTCCAGGAGAAGAGGAAGCTTCCGCCACTCCGAGCGGATCGCGGCCATGACAGTTCCTCCATAAGGGAGGAGGCGTGGAGCCTCCTCCCCTTCGGCTTCATCTCATACCTATTTCACTTCCGCGCCGACCACCTTCATCCAGTTATCCGCGATCACCTGCTTGGCGCGATTGATTTGCTCGATAGTCGGGAAAACCGCCCGAGCGTAGGCTTCTGCAGGAGGTAGCTTGGCAGCGATGTCCGGCGGGATGACGTTCCGCTTCACCAGGTCCGCATAGCGGATAGGATGGCAACCCCCTTTCAGCCAGATCAGCTGCCCCTCGTCGGAGTAGAGGAACTCCATCCACAGCTTGGCCGCGTTCGGATGAGGCGCATAGGCGCTGATCGCCTGGACGTAAACCCCGGCGATCACCCCGCTCTTGGGGATCACCACTTCGATCTCCGGATTGCCCGCCAGAGCTTCCTTATCGGCCAGAGCATTGTAATCCCAGCGGATCAAAATGGGCGTCTCCCCCTTCGCGACCGTGGATTGCTTTCCGATGACGGGAACGAAGTTGCCGACCTCGTTCAGCTTTTTGAAGAACTCTAGCCCAGGCATCACGTTGTCCAGGGAACCTCCGTTGGCCAACGCTGCCGCGTAGACGCTCATCTGCGCCTGGGCAGAGAGACGTGGGTCACCCGCCAAGGCCACCATGTTCTTATATTCCGGCTTCAACAGATCCGCCCAGTCCTGTGGCACATTCTTGACGACCTCTTTGTTTACCTCAAAGGCAATTACTCCGTAATAATCCCCATACCAGTAACCGTCCGGATGCTTCACTTCGTTCGGGATGGTATCCCACGTTGAGACTTTGTAGGGCATGACCAGCTGTTCCTCCACCAGCTGAGGGGCGAACCCAAGCCCCACATCGATGACATCGGGGGCCTGAGGACCCTTGCTCCCCTTGTTCGCCTTGATGGCCTCGATCTCCTCCGCAGAGCTGGCATCAGGATTCAGCTCGTTCACTTGGATCCCATAGCGCTTCTTGAAGGTTTCGATGGCTTCCCCATAGTTACACCAATCGTGGGGCAACGCGATTACTGTAAGCATGCCCTCCGCCTGGGCAGCCTTAACCAGTCCCTCCAGACCAGGAGCGGGAGGAGGGGCCGCAGATGGAGCGGGGGTGGCTCCCGGCTGACACGCCACCAAGAGCCAAGCGATCAAGATCAGCACATGTGGGACAACCTTAAGAGAACGCATGGTTCACCTCCAGAGCTTACGGATGACCTTCCGCCTCCGTGATCGGGTAGACGGTGGAGGACCCGTCGACCTTGATCTCGCCGCTCAGGCGGGCGGGCGACGGGGTCGGTGCGGGAGCGGGAGCCGAAGGCGATGTCGGGGTGGGTGCCTGAACCGGAGCAGGCGCTGTGGGCGCCGGCGTCGCCGCCGGCTGGCACGCCGCCGCCGCGATCACCAGCAGCGCCGCAGCCTTGCTGAGAACGGAACGCCATTTCATCGCACACCTCCCATCAGTTAGGTGGAGTGAATCGGGGAGGGAGCTCGGGCGCCTCTTCTCCCCGCGCCAGGCCATCGCTTCTCCGTATGCGCGGCGCGACGACCCGGCCCGGCGAGAGGAGATCTACTTCGAACCCCGCTTCCCCCGGCGCGCCGGAGAATCGGAACCGATCACGCCGCCTGGCGCCACGCCCGCAGCTCCCGACGCAGCGCCTCCAGACGCTCCAGCTCCGCCAGCATGCGTCGCAAGCGGAGCCCCTCCTCATCCTCCCCGTTGCGCACCATCCGGGTGAGCTCCTCCCGGAGCTGCCGGAGCCGCTCATCGATCTGCACCGCTGTCTCCATATGCAGCCTCCTTCTCCGAGATTCCACCCTCATCTTACCGGCGTCCCCTCAAAGCGGGGTGAAGGGACCTTCCCGGTTTCTTAAAAGGATCGTTAAATCTTTTTGACATCGACGCCTTCGCTCCGGAGGGAGAAGCCACGGCCGTCTTCCCGGGGGAAGCCGAACCGCCTCCCCACGGGCCCATCGGGTTCGCAGGGCCGTGCGCGGATCCAACGGGGGGCGATCCGGCGGTCCGCCCCCCCCCGGCATCCATATCCACCGTTTTGTTTTACAATTTCCTAAGATGCGAACTCCTTCGAAGCGTCATAGAAGTCTGATCCTCACTGACCTTCGGAGAGAAGTTCGGACAGGGGGTGGTAGAATTGGGGGGAATCCTCTTCGGGGGAGGTAGGAGTCATGGCCGAGGTTCTGCCTTTGGGGCAGATAGAGAAATTCATGGCCGAGATCTTGGAGCGGGACGAGCACGCCCAGAAGGCCGCCCGGTTGGTCCAGGCGATCCTGGAAGCGGGTTCTTTGCGGATTTCGGACCTGGCTCAGGCCATGCGTGGGACAAGTCCCGATGCAAATTACAAGGCGATCCAGCGATTTTTGAAGGAGGCTGATCCGAAACAAGCCCTTTTGCGCCTCCTGGATGAAGAGGCGCCTTTCTACATTGGGGATGGGACCGAGGTGGAAAGGCCCGATGCCCGGCGGACCGGCGATGGGGGCCGGCTTTCCGACGGCCAGACCCTGGGCTTCTGGCTTTTGGTGCGGGGTCCGCCCGATGCTGGTCGGACGATTCCCTTTGCCTTTGTTTGCTACTCGGAAAAGACGATCCACCGGGGTCTCCACTCCCGCAATCTGGAGCATCCGCGGCTGTTCCGACAGGTGAAAGATCTTCTGGATGGCCAGCCGCTGGTTTTCGACCGGGAGTTCAGCGATCCGGGGCTTTTCGAAGCTTTGGAGGCCTCGGGGATCCAGTATGGGATCCGGCCGAATGGGGCCCATCGGCCGACGATCCCGGACGAAGAGGGGCGACGGGTGGCGTGATTCATCCGGCCGGGCCAGAAGGCGCTCCGGCGTAATGTCATCTATTTGGGCAAAGGGAAGGGCAACCTGGCGGGCGACTGGGCCCCGGGGCGGGAGGAGCCGGTGTGGGTTTTTTCCAACCTGGAGCCGGAGAAGGCCCTGGAGATTGACCGGAGTCGGATGAAGATGGAGCCAAGCTTTTGGGATCTTAAGGGTCTTCCGGGGCCGGAGAAGGGGATGTCTAAGAAATTAGAAAACCCGGAGAAGTGGATTGCTTTTATGCTTTTGGCTTATGCGGTGGGCCTGCGGATCGGGGAGACGATCCGAGATGAGGTCTATCGGGGGAAAAAGCACCAGGCCTACTCGGGGCTTTTTATCCTCCTCCAGCGCCGGCTCCGGCTGAGGCTCCGGCAATTTTTGAGGCTCATCCGGCTGGCCCTGGACCGGTTCAGGGCCATCGTCCAAGGCCCTGTCCTATCTCCTGCCTGAAGGTCAGCCCGCCATCTTGACAGATCCCAGCGACCTGATTATGATTAAGGCCAAATCTTGGGATGAGGATCCGCATGACGGTGGCTTTCATCCGCTTCCCACGCATCCGTCGTCTGGAGACCCTGCCGGGCATCGGGTCCGGTGCGGGGAGGCGGGTGATTGGCCCTTGATCGAATCCTCCCAAGGATCGCGCAAACCCCCCGGACTCGATGTCCGGGGGGTTTTTGTTTTCCCGAACGCTCTGGATCCGGAGGCGCAGGGATGTGGCGTGTGGGGATCTACGGGGTGACCGGCTACGCCGGGTTCGAGGTCTTCCGCCTGCTGCGGCGACACCCGGCGGTGGAGATCGTCTTCGCCGCCTCGGAGAGCGGCGCCGGCAACGTCCTCTCCCAGCTCTTCCCCACTACGGAGGACTTCCCGGTGGTGGGCTTCGCGGAAGCCCCCCTGGATCAGGTGGACGCGGTGTTCCTGGCGTTGCCCCACGGGATCTCCGCTTCGGTGGCCCGCCAGGCCCACGCCGCCGGCGTGCGCGTCATCGACCTCTCCGCCGACTTCCGCCTGAAGGACCCCGCGACCTATGCCCGATGGTATCGGGAAGAGCATCCCGCTCCCGAGCTGCTGCCTGAGGCGGTCTACGGCCTGACGGAATGGAACCGGGCGGCCATTCGCGAGGCGACGCTGATCGCCAACCCCGGCTGCTACCCCACCGCCACCCTCCTGGCCCTGCTCCCCCTGGCCCAGTCCGGGGCCGTGGGGCCCGGCCCCATCGTGGTGGACGCGAAGTCCGGGGTCTCCGGGGCCGGCCGCAAGCCCTCCCTCACCACCCACTTCGTGGAGGTGGATGAGAACCTCAGCCCCTACAGCATCGGCCGGGCTCACCGCCATCTGCCGGAGATGGAACAGATGCTGCAGGCCGTTCACGGCGGCCTCGGCCCCCTGGTGTTCTCCCCCCAGCTGCTCCCGGTGGCCCGGGGCATCCTGGCCACGATCTACGTCCCCCTCGCCCCCGGCTGGACCGAGGCGATGGTCCACGAGCTGCTGACCGAGGTGTATGGGCGCGAGCCCTTCGTGAAGGTGTTGCCTCGCGGGACGCTGGCGACGCTCCGCCACAGCGTGGGGACGAACTTCTGCGTGCTCTCGGTGACCGGCGTGCCGGAGGCCGGCATGGTCATCGTGACGTCTTCCATCGACAACCTGATCAAGGGCGCCGCCGGACAGGCGGTCCAGAACTTCAACGTGATGTTCGGGATCGAGGAGACGGCGGGCCTTCTGTGAGCGCGCGGCGGTGAGGAGGGGAGAGACGATGCGGGTGATCAAGATCGGCGGCCACGAGCTGGACCAGCCCTCTTTCCTGGAGGGCCTGATCGCCGCCCTGCGCCGGATGCGACCGCTGCCCCTCCTGGTCCACGGCGGGGGGAAGGCGGTGAGCGCCTGGCAGCAACGGGTGGGGCTCACCCCGCGCTACATCGGCGGGCTGCGGGTGACCGACGACGAGACCCGGGAGCTGGCGGTGATGACCCTGGCGGGGCTGACCAACAAGTCCCTGGTGGCGGCCCTGACCCAGGCCGGCCTCCCCGCCCTGGGCCTGTGCGGGGCCGACCTGGCCCTGGTGCGGGTGGAGCCCCTGCCGGAGCTGGGATGGGTGGGGAAACCGTCGGCGGTGGATGCGGAGCGCCTCCGGCATTGGCTGGCGGAGGGGCTGCTGCCGGTGATCGCCCCCATCGGCCTGGGGCCCGGCGGCCTCTACAACGTCAACGCCGACCAGATGGCGGCGGCCATCGCCGCGGCCCTCTCCGCCGAGGAGCTGGTCTTCCTGACCGACGTCCCGGGGGTGCAAGCGGAAGGGATGGTCCGGCCTTCCCTCCGCGCCCGGGAGGCGGAGGCGCTGATCGCCGCCGGCGTCATCCGCGACGGCATGATCCCCAAAGTGCGCTCGGCCCTGGAAGCCCTCGCCGCCGGCGTCCGACGGGTTCGCATCACGAACCTGAGCGGCCTGGAGGCCGGCGGCACCGAGATCCTCGCGGAGGCATAGCGATGGAGGCAGAGGCCCTGATCGCCCTGGCGGAACGGGTGCTGGCGCCCACCTACCGGCGCCCTCCCGTGCTCTTCACCCACGGCGAGGGGATGTATGTTTACGACGCGAACGGCCGGCGCTACCTGGACTTCGTGGCCGGCATCGCCGTCTGCGCCCTGGGCCACGCGGATCCCGGGGTGGCCCAGGTGATCGCCGAGCAAGCCCGGCGGCTGGTCCACCTGAGCAACCTCTACCACACCGAGCCCCACCTGCGCCTGGCAGAGGCCCTGGTCGCCCACAGCTTCGCCGACCGCGTCTTCTTCTGCAACTCCGGCGCTGAGGCCGCCGAGGCGGCCCTGAAGTTCGCCCGCAAGTTCGCCCGGCTCCGCTTCGGCCCCCACAAGACCGGCTTCGTCGCCTTCACCCACAGCTTCCACGGCCGCACGATGGGCGCCCTCTCCGTGACCGAGAAGCCCGCTTACCGCGAGCCCTTCGCCCCCTTAATCCCCGGGGTGACCTTCGTCCCCTTCAACGACGTGGAGGCGGCCCGGGCCTACATCACGGAGGCGACCTGCGCGGTGATCGTGGAGCCGATCCAGGGAGAGGGCGGGGTGAACGTGGCCACCCCGGAGTTCCTCCGGGCTCTGCGGGCGCGCTGCGATGAGGTCGGCGCGCTGCTCATCTTCGACGAGGTGCAGTGCGGCCTGGGACGCACGGGGACTTTGTGGGCCTACGAGGCATATGGGGTGGAGCCGGATTTGCTGACGGTCGCCAAGCCCCTGGCCAACGGGCTGCCCATCGGGGCCGTCCTGATGCGGGAGGCGGTGGCCACGGCCCTCCAGCCCGGGGATCACGGCAGCACCTTCGCCGGCGGACCCCTGGTGACGGCGGTGGCCCTCCACGTGTTCCGACGGCTGTGCGATCCCGCCTTCCTGGCCCACGTGCGGGAGGTGGGGGAATACCTGATGGCGCGCCTGCAGGCTCTGGCGCTCCCCGGCGTGAAGGAGATCCGGGGCCGGGGCCTGCTGGTGGGGATCGAGATCGAGGGGGACGCCCGGGCCGTGGTCGCCGCCGCCCTGGAGCGGGGCCTGCTGATCACCACCGCCGGCGACACGGTGGTGCGCCTGGTCCCCCCGCTGATCGTCGAGCGGGCCCACATCGACGAGGCCCTGGGGATCCTGGAGGAGGCCATGCGGGCGGCTCTTCCCTCCCGCCCTTCCTAACGCCCGAACCGGAGGCATCCGATGGTGCGGATCCGACCGGCCCGACCGGAGGACATCCCCGCCCTGTTCGCCCTGGTGGACGCTTACGCCCGGCGGGGATTGTTGCTGCCACGATCCGAGGAGGAGATCGCGGCCACCCTGTCGGATTGGATCGTGGCGGAGGCGGAGGGCCGGATGGTGGGATGCGGCTCCCTGGTCTGGATGAGCCCGACCCTGGTGGAGATCCGCTCCCTGGCCGTGGCCGAGGATTATCAAGGCAACGGCGCGGGGGGCGCCATCGTCCAGGCGTTGGTCCGGCGCGCCCGGGCGGCCGGGGCCCGGGTCGTGTTCGCCCTCACCCGGGCCGTCCCCTTCTTCGAGCGCCTGGGCTTCGCGGTGACGGAGCGGGAACGTTTCCCCGAGAAGGTCTGGCGGGACTGCGTGCGCTGCCCCCTGCGGGAGCGCTGCGACGAAGTGGCGGTGGTCTACGCCTTCCCGGAGGATGAGGCCGGAGCGGAAGGCCAACAGCGGAACCCTGGATCCCGGAACCCCACGTGAATTTCCGAGGAGGCTCCTATGGTTCGCAAGGTGGTGCTGGCGTATTCCGGCGGACTGGACACCTCCACCATCATCCCGTGGCTGCGGGAGACGTATGGGTGCGAGGTGATCGCCTTCTGCGCCGACATCGGCCAGGGGGAGGAGGAGTTGCGCGGGGTGGAGGAGCGGGCCTACGCCGGCGGGGCGTCCAAGGTGATCCTCCGCGACCTGCGCGAGGAGTTCCTGCGGGACTACGTGCTGCCCACGGTGCAGGCCGGCGCCGTCTATGAGGGCAAATACCTGCTGGGGACGGCGATGGCCCGCCCCCTGATCGCCAAACATCAGGTCCAGATCGCCCTGGAGGAGGGAGCGGACGCCGTGGCCCATGGAGCCACCGGCAAGGGCAACGACCAGGTCCGCTTCGAGCTGGCCTACCAGGCCCTGGCGCCCCATCTGCGGGTGATCGCCCCATGGCGGGAGTGGTCCATCACCTCCCGCCGCGAGGCCTATGAATACGCCCGCGCCCACGGGGTGCCCATCGAGTGGAGCACCAGCCGCTACAGCCGCGATCGGAACCTCTGGCACGTCTCCCACGAGGGCGGCCCCCTGGAGGACCCGGACTGGGAGCCCGAGGAGGACGTCTTCCTCTGGACCACGGATCCCACCCGCGCCCCGGAGACCCCTGAGACCATCACCCTGGCCTTCGAGCAGGGGGTCCCGGTGGCCCTCAACGGCCAGCCGATGGGCCCGGTGCCCCTGATGGAGGCCCTCAACGCCCTGGGGGCCAAGCACGGCATCGGACGGGTGGATCTGGTGGAGAACCGGCTGGTGGGGATGAAGTCCCGCGGCGTTTACGAGACACCGGGTGGCACCATCCTGGTGGAGGCCCTGCGGGCCCTGGAGACCCTGTGCCTGGACCGCGAGACCATGCACTTCAAGCAGGCCCTGGCCCTGCGCTACGCGGAGCTGGTCTACTACGGCTGGTGGTTCAGCCCTCTGCGCGAGGCTATGGACGCCTTCGTGAAGGTCGTGATGCGGAACGTGACCGGGGAAGTCCGCCTCAAACTGTATAAGGGGAACGTGTGGGTGGTGGGCCGGCGCTCGCCCTACAGCCTCTACCGGGAGGACATCGTCTCCTTCGATACCGTGGGGGCCTACGACCACAAGGACGCCGCCGGCTTCATCCGGCTGTTCGGGCTCCCGCTGAAGGTGCACGGCCTGGTCCGCCGCGGGCTGCGCGGGGCTCCCCGCGCTCCCGAAGAGCGGGATTGAGGCCCCCCACGGGCCGGGAGGCTGGCCCCACCGGTTTTCGGATCGGCACAAAGCCCGATCTTCGAACCCCTCAGTGTGGGGTCCGCGCCCTGCGGACCCCACACCCGCGAAATCCAGGTCGAGAAAGGAGCGAGGATGCGCCTCTGGGGGACCGCGGAGAACCTGCCGCTGGATCCGGCCTTCGAGCGGCTCAACGCTTCGCTGCCGTTCGACCGTCGCCTGTATCCCCAGGACATCCGGGGCTCCATCGCCTGGGCCCGGGCCCTGGCCCGGGCCGGGATCCTGAGCCCCGAGGAGCAGCAAGCCATCGAGGAGGGCTTGCAACGGGTTCGGGAGGAGCTGGACGCCGGCCTCTTCCTCTTCCGGCCCACCGATGAGGACATCCACACGGCGGTCGAACGGCGGCTCACGGAGCTCATCGGCCCGGCCGCCGGCAAGCTCCACACCGGGCGCAGCCGGAACGACCAGGTGGCGACGGACCTCCGGCTTTTCCTGATGGACGAGTGGCCGGAGCTGGAGGGCGGGCTGCGCGCGCTGGAGGAATCCCTGGTGCGGCAGGCGGAGGCGCACCCGGATCTCCTGATGCCGGGCTACACGCATCTGCAGCGGGCCCAGCCCATCCGCTACGCCCAGTGGTGCCTGGCCCACGCCTGGGCTTTCGAACGGGACCGGGAGCGGCTGCAGGAGGCCTTCCCCCGCCTGGCTACCCTCCCCCTGGGCAGCGGCGCCCTCGCCGGCACGCCCTTCCCCATCGACCGGGAGGCCCTGGCCCGGGAGCTGGGCTTCCGTCAGGTCTCCCCCAACAGCCTGGACGCGGTCTCCGATCGGGACTTCGTCGCCGAATTCCTCTTCATCGCTGCTATGATCGGGGTTCATCTCAGCCGCCTGGCCGAGGACCTCGTCCTGTTCGCCAGCGCGGAGTTCGGGTTCATCGAGCTGGATCCCGCCTACACCACCGGCTCCAGCCTGATGCCCCAGAAGCGCAACCCCGACGCCCTGGAGCTGGCCCGGGCGAAGGCCGGCCGGCTCATCGGGCATCTCACCGGTTTCCTCACGGTGCTCAAGGGCCTGCCCTCCGGCTATAATAAGGACCTCCAGGAGGACAAGGAGCCGGTCTTCGATGCGGTGGACACGCTGCGGGCGGTGCTGGCCGTGATGCCCGGCCTGATCGCGACCATGCGGCCGCGGCCGGAACGCATGCGCGCGGCCCTGGAGGAGGCCATGCTGGCCACGGAGCTCGCCGACTACCTGGTGCGCAAAGGCGTGCCCTTCCGGGAAGCCCATCGGGCGGTGAGCGCGCTGGTGCAGGAGGCCCTTCGGGAGGGGGAGGCCCTGAGCGCCCTTCCCCTGGAGCGGATGCGCCAGCATCACCCGGCTTTCGAAGCGGACGTCTTCGCCGCCCTGGACCCCGAGGCCGCGGTGGAGCGACGGACCGCCGTGGGGGGGACGGCCCGGGCGGCCGTGGAAGCCCAAATCCGGGCCCTCCGGGCCCGCCTGGCCCCAGCCGACTTCCGGTAGAAGAGGTTTACAGGTTATCCGCGCTCAAACGGCGCTCAGGGCAGGAGGTCTGGGCGTGTCGGTGGCTCCCACTCCGCTCGCAGGCTTTCCGGATAGGCCAGAGCATCCATCTGACGGGATTTCCACAATCCGAACGCGGGATGATCGCGAAGAGAGCGAGAAGGACGCGGCGGGCGAGCGACGGCGCGCTGCTTCAAGAAGAAAATAAAATCCAGAACTTCTCGTTGTTGCTCTGGCGATAGGGCCTGCAATTCTCGCTCGATCAGCTCCAAAATATTCATGGATGCCTCCCGCTTTAAGAATTATAGCGCGCTTCCGGACGTATCCCAATCGAGCAGGGCATCTGGGGGCGATGGGCGATGAAGGACTTCTGAGACGGTCCATCCCAATCGAGCGGTGAAGATCTCCTCCCACTATAATTCCCTCTGAACACGGCCTGCACAGGAGGATGCCCATGCGCGTGGAAGTTCGGATCGGAGCCGTTCAGGAGGTGGAGGCGGATGCGGTGGTGGTGAACCTGTTCGAGGGCGTGACGACGCCGGGCGGGGCCACGGCGGCCGTGGATCGCGCCCTGGAGGGTCGGATCTCGCGGGTGCTCGCCGCCGGGGACTTTCGGGGCCGTCTGGGAGAGACCCTGGTCCTCTACACCGACGGGCGCATCCCCGCGCCCCGGGTGATCCTGGTCGGGCTGGGCCCGGAGGCTTCTTTTAACGCCGAAAAAGTCCGCCACGCGGCCGCCGCCGCGGCCCAGCGCGCCCGGGACCTGCGGGTGCGGACCCTGGCGACGGTGGTCCACGGAGCGGGCCGGGGCGGGCTCTCCCCGGAGGAAGCCGCCCAGGCCACCGTGGAGGGGGTCCTGCTGGGCCTTTACACTTACCAGCGAAAGAAGGAGAACGCCGGAGGATCAGGGCCGGAGACCCTTCTGCTGGTGGAGTTCGACGCCGCCAAGGAAGCGGCCATCGCCGCAGGCGCCCGCCGCGCCGAGACCCTCGCCCGCTTCGTGAACCGGGTGCGGGACTGGGTGAACGAGCCGGGCTCCGATATGACGCCTCGCCGGCTGGCCGAGGAGGTCCGCGGGCTGGCCGCCGAGGTCGGCGTGCGGGTCCAGGTCCTGGATGAGCACCAGATCACCGCCCTGGGGATGGGAGCCCTCACGGCGGTGGCCCGCGGCAGCGAGGAGCCTCCCCGCTTCATCATCCTGGAATACGCGCCGGAGGGCCGCCTGGAGCGGCCAGTGGTCCTGGTGGGGAAGGGGATCACCTTCGACAGCGGCGGGCTCAACCTCAAGAGCGAGGAAGGCATGCTCACGATGAAGGGGGATATGGCCGGCGCGGCCGCGGTGCTCGGGGCGACCCTGGCCGCCGCCGCGCTGGGGCTGCCGGTCCCGGTGGTGGCCCTCGCCCCCGCCTGCGAGAACATGCCCTCCGGCAAATCCTACAAGCCCGGGGATATCCTGCGGGCCCTCAACGGCAAAACCATCGAGATCGTGAACACCGATGCCGAGGGACGGCTGATCCTGGCGGATGCCCTCTCTTACGCCGCCCGCTACGCGCCCCGCGCGGTGATCGACGTGGCCACCCTGACCGGGGCAGCCATCATCGCCCTGGGCCAGGATGTGGCCGCCGCCCTGTTCTCGGACCACGAGGAGCTGGCCGCTGCGCTGCTGCGGGCCGCCGAGGCCACCGGCGAGCGGCTCTGGCGCATGCCCCTGTGGGAGGATTACCTGGAGCGGATCAAGAGCGACGTCGCCGACGTCAAGAACAGCGGGGGTCGCTACGGTGGGCTGGGGACCTCCGCCATGTTCCTCAAGCAGTTCGCCCCCGAGGGCGTCCCCTGGGCCCATCTGGACATCGCCCCGATGGATATGGCGGAGAAGGCCCGGGGTTACATACCCAAGGGAGGGACCGGATTCGGGGTGCGGCTGCTGGTGCGCTACCTGGAGGATCCTCGGCCATAGGGCCCGCCGAGGAGCAGCCCTTTCCTTAAGAAGAGAGAAAATCAAGGGCCGGAGGGCTCCCGGGCGCCCTCCGGCCCTGGTTGCCCGAGCCCGCGCCTATCCGCGGGCGGCCCCTACCGGCTCCGGCACATAGACCGGGACGCACCAGCTCCGATACTTCGGCACCTTCCCCCGCACCACATCGAAGTAGAGATCATGGAGCCGCCGGGTGATCGGCCCGATCTCCCCGTTGCCCACCGGCCGCCGGTCCACTGAGACCACCGGGACGAGCTGGACGCCGGTGCCGCACAGGAACATCTCGTCGGCGTAATACAGCTCGGTGCGATCGATGTGGCGCTCCACCGTCGGGATCCCCAGCTCGTTGTGGGCCAGCTCGATGATGGTGCGCCGGGTGATCCCCTCCAGGATCTCATCGGTCACCGGCGGGGTGATCAGGACGCCGTTCCGGATGATGAAGAGGTTCTCGGCGCTCCCCTCGGCCACGTGGCCGTCCTCGGTCAGCACGATGGCCTCGTCGAAGCCGTTGAGCATGGCCTCGCTCTTGGCCAGGGCGGAGTTCACGTAGGCCCCGGTGATCTTGGAGCGGGCGGGGATGGCGTTGTCGTTGATCCGCCGCCAGGAGGAGACCATCACGTGGGCCGCCTCCCGCTCGATGTAGTGGCCGAAGGGGGTGGTCCAGATGGTCAGCTCCTCCTTGAGGTTGTGCAGACGGACCCCGATGACCTCGTCCGCCTTGTAGGCGATGGGGCGGATGTAGACGTCCTCCCGGTAGCCCTCTTTCTGAAGCAGCTCGACGGTGATGCGGGTGAGGTCGTCGGGGGTGTAGGGGAAGCTCATCAGGAGCATGCGGGCGGAGGCGAGGAGTCGCTCGTAGTGCTCACGGGGCCGGAAGATGAAGAGCTGCTGCTCTTCCTCGTTCCAGTAGGCCCGTATCCCTTCGAAGACGCCGGTGCCGTAGTTGAAGGCGTGGGTGCGCACGCTGATCACCGCCTCCTCGATGGGCACGATGCGACCTTTGAAGAACGCATAGCGGCCGCTCATGGCCTTCCCCCTCTGGAAAGGTGGTGAACATCCAGCGGGCCCGGAGGTCCGCACCGATGCGGAGCGCGGGCCGAGGCCCCGCTTTCATTATAACGCGGCCGGGACCCCGCCGGCCCTGGCCGGAACTGGCCGGAACCGGATGGGGCATCCGTTCGCCTGTGCGGTAGAATGATCCATGCGAGGGGAGCGGGATGCAGAAACCCAGAAGCCCCTGATGGGTGTTCCGAGCGGAAGCGTTCCCGCATTTTGCGAGAGAGGATGGGATGCGATGGCCCTTCGACCCGGGGACTTCAGCTGGCTGCTGGAGCGACGACGGATGCGGCGGGCCCGCCGCCACCAGGGGGCCGCCCGATGGGTCCGCCTGGCGCTGGCGCTGGGGATCTTCGGCCTCACCGGGATGGGATTGTTCGCCGCGGCCGGCGCGGCCGGGGCCGCCGCCCTTTACGTCGGCCTGATCCGCCAGGCCGACCCCGCCCGCATCGAGGCCAGCGCCAGAGCCTTCGAGACCACCAAGATCTACGACCGCACCGGCCGCGTGCTCCTCTACGAGGTGATCGACCCCACCTGGGGCGACCGCACCTGGGTGCCCCTGGAGCGGATCCCCCTGGCCCTGCGCCAGGCCACCATCGCCATCGAGGATCGCTCCTTCTACGAGAACCCGGGGATCAACCCTCGCGGCCTGTTGCGGGCCTTCTGGATCAACCTGCGCACCGGCGGCGAGGTCGTCCAGGGCGGCTCCTCCATCACCCAGCAGCTGGTGAAGAACACCCTGATCGATCCCCAGGAGCGCTACCAGCGCTCCTACACCCGCAAGCTCAAGGAGATCCTGCTGGCCCTGGAGCTCTCCCGCCGCTACTCGAAGGATCAGATCCTGGAAATGTATCTGAACACGAACTTCTACGGGAACCTGGCTTACGGGGTGGAGGCCGCCTCCCAGATCTACTTCGGCAAGCACGTGTGGGAGCTGAACCTGGCGGAGTCCGCCATGCTGGCCGCCATCCCCCAGTTCCCCAGCCTGAACCCCATCGACGCCCCCCAGGAGGCCAAGCGCCGTCAGGAGATCGTGCTGGACGCGATGGTGCGGGAGGGCTACATCTCCCCCGAGGCGGCCGCGGCCGCCAAGGCCCAGCCCCTCCAGATCCGACGCCAGCCCGCCGCGCGTTTCGACATCAAAGCCCCCCACTTCTCCCTTTACGTCCGCCGCTGGCTGGAGGAGCGCTTCGGACCCGAACTGGTCCACCGTGGCGGGCTCCGGGTCTACACCACCCTGGACTGGGACCTCCAGCAATACGCCGAGCAGGCCGTCCGCCGCCACGTCGAGAAGCTGAAGGCGGAAAAGCGCAACGTGACCAACGGGGCCCTGGTGGCCATCCGGCCGAAGACCGGCGAGATCCTGGCCATGGTCGGCAGCGTGGATTACTGGGACGAATCCATCGACGGCCGTTTCAACGTGGCCGTGGACGGCCTGCGGCAGCCGGGCTCCGCCTTCAAGCCCTTCACCTACGCCACCCTGCTCAGCCAGGGCGTGCCGGCCTCCCATCTGTTCTGGGATGTCCCCAAGACCTTCGATCAGGGGCCGGGGATGCCGCCTTACGCCCCGGAGAACTACGACCGCAAGTTCCATGGCCCCCAGCGGATGCGGCTGGCCCTGGCCCGCAGCTACAACATCCCGGCCGTGGAGGCCCTGCAGATGGCCGGGATCGCCAACGTTATCCGCCTCGCCCACCGCATGGGACTCACCACCCTGGATAAAGGCCTGGATTACTACGGCCTGGCCCTCACCCTGGGCGGCGGCGAGGTGCGCCTGATCGACATGGTCTACGCCTTCAGCGTCTTCGCCAACAACGGCTTCATGGCCGGCGCCCCCGTCCCCGAAGACCGCCGCCGGCCCGGCTACCGGGAGCTGGACCCGGTCCCCGTGCTCCGGGTGGAGACCCCCGACGGGAAGGTCCTCTGGGAATACCGCCAGCCGGAGGTGCAGGCCATCCTGGATCCGCGGGTGGCCTACCTGATCACCAGCATCCTCTCGGACAAGGCCGCCCGCTGGGAGGCCTTCGGGCGCGGCAACGTCCTGGAGCTCTCCCGGCCCGCGGCAGTGAAGACGGGGACCACCAACGACTTCCGGGACAACTGGACCATCGGCTACACCCCGCAGCTGGCGGTGGGCGTGTGGGTGGGGAACACCGACAACAGCCCGATGCGGAACGTCTCCGGGATCGCTGGGGCGGCCCCCATCTGGCACGACGTGATGGAATACGCCCACCGGGACCTCCCGGTGGAGCCCTTCCAGCGGCCCCCCGGCCTGATCGAGAAGACCATCTGCGCCGTCTCCGGCAAGCTCCCCGGCCCCTACTGCCCGACGGTGAAGGAGCTGTTCATCCCGGGGACGGAACCTCACGAGATCTGCGACCTGCACCAGGCCTTCCGCATCAACCGGGAGACCGGCAAGCTGGCCACCGCCAGCACGCCCCCGGACAAGGTGGAGGAGAAGGTCTTCCTGGTGGTCCCGCCGGAGGCCCTGGGCTGGGCCCGGGAGGCCGGTATCCCCCAGCCGCCCACGGAATACGACACCCAGTTCGCTCAGCCGGCCGGCGACGTCGCCATCCTCAACCCCGCCCCCTACGCCTACGTCCGCGGGATCGTCCCCATCCTCGGCAACGCCCGGGGGGATGTGGCCTTCTACCGGCTGGCCGTGGGGGCCGGCCTGAACCCCACCGCCTGGATCCCCATCGGCCCGGAGCACGGCAACGCCGTGGACAACGGGCTCCTGGAGAACTGGGACACCTCCGGCTTCGCCGACGGCCTCTACACCCTGCAGCTCACCGTGGTCCGCCACGACGGGAGCGTGCACACCGCCGTGGTCCCGGTGACCGTGGACCGCACCCCACCCACGGTGCGGGTGGTGTATCCGCGGGAGGGGGAGACGTATAAGCTTTCGGAGGAATGGATCAGCGTGGTCACCGAGGTCTCGGACAACTACGCCATGGACCGCGTGGAGTTCTACGCCGACGGGCAGCCCTTCGCCGTGCGCGATGCGCCGCCCTTCAACGCGAAGTGGTATTTCAACCGGGTGGAGCGGGAGCGCCTGCTGGGCTGCCACGAGTTCTGGGTGAAGGCCTACGACAAGGCCGGCAACGAGACCGAGAGCAACCACGTCCGCGCCTGCGTCACCCGCTGAGCGCCGGCCCGCAGGCCACCCACCTTGCCGATCCGCGAGCTCCCGGTTATACTTCAAGCACCAACATCGCTCCAACTTTATGGGACGGGAGGCTGCTGCCCGGGAGGGGGCGCGGGAGAGGGGTCTTCCGGGCGGGGCCCGGCGGGGGTTGGGGGAAGCCGCTGGGCTCCGCCTGCCGGAGCGCAGGGGGGTGCCATGATGGCGGAGCTCCCCATTGCCAGAACCAAGATCTACCCGCCGGTGCGGCGCGGGCCGCTGCTGGAGCGTCCTCGCTTGCTCAACTTCCTGCACGAGAACATCGATAAGACCCTCATCCTGCTCTCCGCACCGGCCGGTTACGGAAAGACCGCCCTCCTCATCCAGTTCTATCACGACACCGACCTCCCCGTCGCCTGGTATAGCCTGGATGAGACGGACCGGAACCTCCACCGCTTCGTGGAGCACCTGGCCGCGTCCCTCCGGGAGCGGTTCCCTGCCTTCGGCCGCCTCACCCTGGGGGTGTTGCGGGCCGGCGCCCCTCCGGAGACGGTGGCCACCGCCATGATCAACGATATGCTCGAGAACATCCCCGACTACTTCGCCCTGATCCTCGACGACTACCATATGGTGGCCGAGCACCCTGGCATCCAGATCCTGATGCGCCACCTGCTGGAGCGCGCCCCCGAGCACCTCCACATCCTGCTGGCCAGCCGTGGCCCCTACGGCCTCCCGATGACCCCTCTGGTCGCCCGCCAGCAGGCCACCGGCCTGGGCGCCCGCCACCTCGCCTTCACCCCTGAGGAGGTCCGCACCCTCTTCGCCCGCCACTACGCCATGGAGCTCTCCGAGGAGGAAGCCCGGGCCCTGGCCCAGGAGACCGAGGGGTGGATCACCGCCATCCTCCTCCTGGTGGAGCACCTGCGGGAGACCGGGGCCTACCGCCCCCTGCGGCCCGGCGAGCCCGGCGCCCTCTACCGGTATCTCGAGGAGGAGGTCCTGCGCCGCCAGCCCCCCGAGCTCCAGGACTTCCTCCTGGAGACCGCCATCCTCCCCCTCTTCAACGTCGCCGCCTGCAACGCCGTGCGCGCCCGGGACGACTCCGCCCGCTGGATCGAGGAGGCCGACCGCCGCCAGCTCTTCCTGATCCAGGTCGAGACCACCGCGGAGGGCCCCTGGTATCGCTATCACCATCTCTTCCGGGAGTTCCTCAACCTCCGCCTGCGCTCCTGGGACCCCGCCCGTTACCAGGTCCTCCATCAGCGGGCGGGCCGGTGGTTCGCCGACCGCGGCGACGCCGAGGCCGCCGTCGCTCACTTCTTAGAGGCCGGGGACCTGGAGGCCGCTGTCGAGGCCATGGAGGGGGCGGTGCGCAGCGTCTTCGCCGCCGGGCGCCTGGAGACCCTGGGCCGGTGGTTCCGGGCCCTGCCCCCCGCCCGCCTCCGGCAGGCCCCGCGCCTGTTGCTTTACCAGGCCAAGATGCTCGCCGATACCGGCCGGCCGGAGGCCGCCCTCCACCTCCTGGACCAGGCCGCGGCGGCCTGCGGGCCGGGGGACGACCAGGTCCGGGTGGAGATCGAGATCCAGCGGGCCTCCACCCTGAAGCTGACGGGCCGGCACGCCGAGGCCCTCGCCGCCGCCGAGGCCGCCCTCGCCGCCTGCCGGCCGGAGTGGACCCACCCCCTGGCCGCCGCCCACCGGCTGCGGGGCTTCGCCCGCCTCGCCCAGGGCCGCCCCCGGGAGGCCGAGCAGGACCTCCGCCAGGCCATGGCCCTGTTCCGCTCCCTCGAGGCCCCCTATGACCTCGTGAACACCCTCATTGAGCTCGCCGAGGCCCTGCGGGCCCAGGACCGGCTGGTGGAGATGGACCTCTACCTCCAGGAGGCCCTGGCCCTGGCCCGGTCCTTAGAGAACCCCCGTCCTCTCATCGTGTTGTTGAACAACCTGGGCTACACCGCCTACGCCCGGTGCCAGTTCGAGGCCGCCCGGCGCTACTACGAGGAGGGCCTGGGGCTGGCCCGCCAGGTGGGGGATCGACGGGCAGAGACCTTTCTCCTCATCGGCCTGGCGGACCTGGCCCGGGACGAGGAGCGGCTGGAGGAGGCCCTGGCGGCCTACCGGGCGGCCCTGGAGATCGCCCGGGAGGTCCGCAACGCCTACCTCACCGCCTACGGCCTGGAGGGATTGGGGCGGGCCCTGCGGCTGAAGGGGCAGCCCCGCCAGGCCCTCGCCCCCCTGCGGGAGGCGGCCGAGATGGCGACCCGCCTGGGGGTGCCCACCCTGGCTGCGGTGGCCGCCCTCTCCCGGGGGATGGCCGAGGTGGAGGCCGGGCAGGCCCTGGACGGCCTCTCCCGCATGGCCCCGGCCCTGGAGCGGCTGCAGGGGGCGGACCTGCCCACCCGGGTGTGGGGGCACTTCCTGATGGCCCGGGCCTACTTCCTGGCCCACCGCCAGCGGGACGCCCTCCAGCAGCTCGCTGAGGCGGCCCGGCTCAACGGGCCGGACCTCCTCGTCGCCCCCCTGCTCCCGGAGCTCCGGCGGGCCGACCGGCTCTTCCGCCTGGCCGGGCGGCGGGGGGTGGAGTGGCCCCGCATCTGGGACCCCCTGCGCCGGCTCGGGCGGTCCCGCCGGGCCTCCGCCCGGGCCGCCTCGCCCCCTATGGAGATCCGGGCCTTCGGCCCCGGGGAGGTGTGGATCGAGGGCCAGCGCGTGGCCTGGCCCGAGGGCCGCAAGGCCTGGGAGCTGTTCTTCTTCATGCTCGCGGTGGGCTCGGCGACCCGGGAGGAGATCGGGGCAGCCCTCTGGCCCGACGCCGACCCGGCCCGCCTCACCGGCCAGTTCCACTCGGCCAAGTGGCGCCTCAAGCGGATCCTGAAGCGGGAGGTCCTGGTCTTCCGGGAGGGCCGCTACGCCTTCGACCGCCGCCAGCCCCACTGGTATGACGTGGAGGTCTTCGAGGCCCACCTCCGGCAGGCCCGGGCGGCCCGGGGGACCCCCGAGGCCCTCTCCCACCTGCGGGCGGCCGTGGAGCTCTACCGGGGGGACTACCTGAGCGGCTGGAACGCCGAGTGGGCGGTGGAGCGCCGGGAGCGGCTGCGGGCCCAGTATCTAGAGGCCCTCCTCACCCTGGCGGAGGCGACCCTGACGGCGGGGGAGCCGGCGGCGGCCCTGGCCTGGTTCCAGCAGGCCCTGCAGGCCGACCCTTACCTGGAAGCCGCCTGCCTGGGGGCTCTCCGCTGCTACCTCGCCCTGGACCAGCCCGGCGCCGCCCTGGATCTCTACCGGCAGTATGCGGCCCGCCTGGAGCGGGAGCTGGGCCTGCGGCCCTCCCCGGAGGCCCAGGCCCTGTATGAGTCCATCCGCCGCGCCCGGAGCCCGACCGGCCGCCCGTGATCCGCCCTTCCCCCCGGAGGCGGCCCCCGGACGCGGCGAGGGGGATCGACCGGTGCGGGATCGAAGGGCCTGGCCCATCGCGCCGCCCTCTCCTCGCCCGCCGGCGCGGGCACCCCCCGTTTGAGCCCCGAACCTCCGACAGAATCCCTTAACCGCGCCCTTGATTCGTCAGAAATCCCTGCCCATCTCCGTGAGAGTTCCGTGAGAGGCCCTCGTTACGATGGAGCCAGAATCCTTTCGGGAGGAAGCGCCATGAAGGCCCGTGGGCTCGCGCTGGCGACCTGGCTGATGACCCATCCCCAGGCGTTCCGCCTGGCCCTGCTCGCGGTCTGGCTGGTCGGGGCCGTCTTCCGGCTGGCTAACCCGCCGATGGATGGCGGCAGTCCTTCGTGATTCCCAGTCCTGCAGAGATTCCTCGATAAGGAGCGACGACCATGTCGGCGGCGGCGATCGACGAGCTGGTGGGCTGGGCCCTGATCGACGAGCGGATCCGCGAGGAGCTGCTGGGCCCCCGCCGGGCGGAGGTGCTGGCCCGCTACGACCTCACCGAGGAGGAGCGCCAGTGGCTGCTCCGGGTGCGGGCGAAGGACCTGACCGGCTTCGCCGCGGCGGCGGCCCGGTGGCTGGAGCATCGGGCGGCCCGGGACGAGACCCCTTTCCCCGATTACCTGTTCGCGTAGGTGGGCGATGAGACTCCTGATTGTGGAACAAAACCCGGATATGCGGCTGCTCTACCGCATCGGCCTGCGCAACGTGCCGTGGGAGATCCTGGAGGCGGGCACGATGGCGGATGCCCTGGAGCAGGTGACGGCGCGCCATCCGGACATCGTGCTGATCGGCGAGGAGCTGCCGGATGGCGATCCCTTCGAGCTCTGCGCCCGGATCAAGTCGAACCCGGAGACCCGGGACATCGTGGTGGCCATCGCGGTTTACTACATGGACGGCCTGGTCCGGCGGCGGAGCCAGGAGGTGGAGGCCGATGCCTGCTGGCTGGGCCCGATCCCGCCCCGGGAGCTGCCCAAGCGGCTGGAGGAGCTCTATCACCAGGTCCGGCAGGCCGTCGCGGGTGGGAACAACGGGTCCTCGAATCGCCCGCCGCAAGGATAAACCCGGGGAACTTCGGCCGGGAGGGGCGGCCCGGAGGCTCGCCTCTCCCGGCCGCGGGGGAGCGGGATGGAAACGCCCCAAGGGGGCACCCTGCCCGGACCCCCGGGACGGAGGTGTCAGCGCTTCTGCGCGGGGAGGGCTCCCGCACTCCCCTCCAGCAGGAGGAGCCATCGCTTGAGGGAGAGCCCCCCGGTGTAGCCCCCCAGGCTCCCGTCCGAGGCGACCACCCGGTGGCAGGGGATGAGGATCGGGAGGGGGTTCGCCCCGAGGGCCTGGCCCACAGCCCGGGTCGCCCCCGGCCGCCCGATGCGCCGCGCCAGCTCCGCATACGAGATCGTCTGCCCATACGGGATGCGCAGCGTCTCCCGCCAGACCGCTTGCTGAAAGGCCGTGCCTTCCGGATCCAGGGGGACGGTGAATGTTTTCCGTTTCCCCCGCAAATACTCCAGGATCTGGGCGATGGCCTGGGCGGCTAAGCCGCCGTCCCATCGGATCAGCTCGGGGTGGGCCGCCTGAAGGGCCGCCCACTCCGAAGCGGCGTCCTCCCCGAAGATCACCCGCCGCACGCCCTGCGCCCCCGCCACCACCCACAGCGTCCCCAGCGGCGTCCCCTCCACCATCGACCAGTGCATGGCGCCTCCGTCCATCGAAAGGCTCCCCGCTGCGCAGGCAACGCCGGAATCCTCCATGGATTTTCCCCCCGTTCCGGCTTCTGCTAAAATGCCCCCGCTGCACCCTTTCTTCAGCCCAAGGTGAGGGAAGATCGATGCGTCGAACCGCTGGCTGGCTGCTCGCGGCATGGATCGGGCTCGCCCTGATGGGCCTCACAGTGGCCGGTCTGGCCGGCTCCGGACCCCGGGCCCTGGCCCAGGCGGCGGTCACCGCCACCCCACGCCCCGATGGCTCGATCGTCCACACCGTGCAGGAGGGAGACACCCTCTTCGGCCTCGCCCTGCTCTACGGCACCACCGTAGACGAGATCCGGGCCCTGAACGGGCTGGACTCGGACCTGCTGATCGTCGGCCAAGAGCTCCTGATCCGGCCGCCGCAGGCTGCCCCGGCCGCTCCTTCGCCGACGCCCGCGCCGGTGGCCCACCAGCCGGGGGCGCTGTGCACCGGGGCCTTCGAGGATCGGAACGGGAACGACCAGAAGGAAGAGGGGGAGCCCTGGATCGCGGGGGTGCGCATCGCCCTGGTGAACGGGCGCGGCTTTCAGCAGACTCTGATCTCCCAGGCTGGCCAGCCGGCCTGCGCCCGGGATCTGGAGCCGGGTTACTATCTCCTCGCCCTGGACGATCCGGCCGGCTACCAGGCCTCCGGCTCCCCGCGACGGGAGGTCTGGTTGCCATGGAACGCGGAAGTGATCCTGCTCTTCGGGCTCCGCCCGGCTGCCGCGTCCCCGGCCCCCACCCCTTCGCCGGCCCCTGCCGCGGCGAGCGCCTCCGGCCTCGATCTCACCCGCCTGGGGGAGGCGCTGCTGCTCGCCGCCGGGTTCCTCGCGCTGCTGCTGGTCGGGGGCGCGATCGGCTACTGGGTCGGCCAGCGGCGCGCCCGGCCGCGGTGAGGCATCCGGGGAGAACGGACCCGCGCCGGTGCGCCGCAACCGGGAACGCGGTGGCGAGGCGGATGTCCCCCTGAAAGCAAACCGAAAGGATCCGGCGATGACGTGGACGGGAGTGATCCTGGCGGCGGGGTTCAGCACCCGCTTCCGCTCCGAGCGGCCGAAGGTGATCCATCCCCTGGCCGGCCGCCCGATGATCCGGCACAGCATCGAGGCCCTGCGGGCGGCCGGATCGCCCCATCCTCCCGTGGTGGTCATCGGACCGGCTGCGGACCTGGTCCGGGAGGCGGCCGGCCCGGGGGTGCGCTTCGTCCTGCAGCCGGTCCCCCGGGGCACCGGCGACGCCGTCCGGTGGGCCGAGCCGCTCCTGCGGGAGGAGGCCTCCGACCTCCTGATCACCTATGCGGATCTCCCGCTGGTGCGTCCCGAAACCTACCGGCGCCTGATGGAGGCTCACCGGGCGCAGGGAGCCACGCTCACCCTCCTCACCGCCCGACTCCCGGATCCCACCGGCTATGGCCGGGTGGTCCGGGATGAAGCCGGGCGGGTGGTGCGGGTGGTGGAGCAGGCCGAGGCGAGCCCGGAGGAGCAACACCTCTCGGAGATCAACGTGGGGGTCTACGCGGTGCGGGCGGCCTGGCTCTGGCCCGCCCTGGCCCGGCTGCAGCCCAGCCCGGTGAAGGGCGAGCTCTACCTCACGGATCTCGTCGCCCTGGCCACGGCGGACGGCGAGCCGGTGGAGGCGGTGCTCCTGGAGGATCCGGAGGAAGCCTTAGGGGTCAACACCCGGGTTCAGCTCGCTGAGGCCGAGCGGATCCTGCGCCGGCGGATCAACACCCGCTGGATGCTGGAGGGGGTTACCCTGATCGACCCCGAGCGTGTCTACATCGGGATGGACGCGGTCATCGGCCCGGACACGGTGATCTACCCCGACACCTACATCGAGGGGGAGACGCGGATCGGCCGCCGCTGTCGCATCGGGCCCAACACCATCCTGCGGGACGCGGTGATCGGGGATGATTGCGTGGTGGAGGCGTCGGTCGTGGAGGGCGCCGTGCTGGCGGATCGCGTCCACGTGGGGCCCTTCGCCCATCTCCGCCCGGGGACGCGGCTGGCGGAGGAGGTGCGGGTGGGAAACTTCGCCGAGATCAAGAACAGCGTCGTCGGCCCGCGGACCCGGATGCACCATTTCGGCTACCTGGGGGACGCCACGGTGGGCGCCGATGTGAACATCGGGGCGGGGACGGTGACCTGCAACTACGACGGGGTGCGCAAGCATCCCACCGTGATCGAGGACGGGGCCTTCATCGGCAGCGACACGATGCTGGTGGCCCCGGTGCGGGTGGGACGCGGAGCCAAAACCGGCGCCGGGTCTGTGGTGACTCGCGACGTCCCGCCGGAGACGCTGGTCTACGGGGTGCCGGCGCGCCCTCGCCCGGCCTCGGGATCCGAGTGAGGGGAGTTCTCAGGCGGCCCCCGACGCCGCCCGGCGCGCCTGCAACCGGCTGAGACGCGTCACCGCCTCCCGCAGGGTCTCCTCCCGCTTGCAGAAGGCGAAGCGGACCTGGCTGCGCCCTCGCTCCGGGTGGGCGTAGAAGCTGGAGCCGGGGACCACGGCCACGCCGATCTCCCGGACCAGGTGCATGGCGAAGGCGGTGTCGTCCTCGAAGCCGAAGGCCCGGAAGTCCGTCATCACGTAATAAGCTCCTTGAGGCCGCCAGACCTCGAACCCCAGCTCCTCCAGGGCGTCCACCAGCAGCCGCCGCCGGCGGTCGTAATCCGCCCGCAGCGCCTCGTAATAGGCGGGCGGGAACCGCAGGGCCACCGCGCTCGCCTCCTGGAGGGGGGCCGGCGCGCCCACCGTGAGGAAGTCGTGGACCTTGCGGATCGCGCCGGTGAGGTCCTCCGGGGCGATGCACCAGCCGATGCGCCATCCGGTCACCGCGTAGGACTTCGACATCCCGCTGATGGTGACCGTGCGCTCCCACATCCCGGGCAGGGTGGCGATGGGGATGTGGCGGTGGCCATCGTAGAGGATGTGCTCGTAGATCTCATCCGTGATGGCGTAGGCATCGTAGCGCTGGCACAGCTCGGCGATGAAGCGCAACTCCTCCTCTGAGAACACGTGGCCGGTGGGGTTGTGCGGCGTGTTGAGGATGATGGCCCGGGTGCGGGGGGAGAAGGCCCGCCGCAACGCGTCCGGGTCGAAGGTCCAGTCGGGCGGATGCAGGGGGACGTAGACCGGCTTCGCCCCGCTGATCCAGGTGTCCGGCCCGTAGTTCTCGTAGAAGGGCTCGAAGATGATCACCTCGTCGCCCGGGTTGAGCAGGGCGAGCAGGGTGGCGATCATGCACTCCGTGGCCCCACAGCACACGGTGATATGCCGCTCCGGGTCCAGCTCCATGCCGTAAAAGCGGCGATACTTTTCGGCGATGGCGGCCCGCAGGCGGGGGCTCCCCCACGTGATGGCATACTGGTTGTGGTCCTCGAGGATGGCCCGGGCGGCCGCCTCCTTCAGAGCCTCCGGGGCCGGGAAATCCGGGAACCCCTGGGCCAGGTTGATGGCTCCGAACTGATGGGCCCACCGGGTCATCTCCCGGATGACGGATTCGGTGAAATGCGTTACGCGATCTGCGGTGCGAGCCTTCACCGTCCACCCTCCGGCCGAGTTTGAACCCACAGGTGGGAAATCCTTCACGCCCTCGCGGCCGGGCGCTTCACGACCGCCGGGCTCCGGGGCGCCGCAAGGGATGCCTTCAAACCTCCAGTGGATTATGGGAGCGATGGGCTTTTGTGTCAAAGCGGCTTCCCCGAAATGGCCTGCCGGTTGAACGGGGACCGGGACCCTCTGGTAAAATGGTTCCGGCCTTTGTGAGGGATCCCGGACGGAGCCATGGGGGATGCGGCGTTTCTTCGGTGCCTTCATCCCGATCCGTGTGGCCTTGAGCGGCGCGGATCTGGTCATCCTGCTGCTGCTGGGGGCGCTTCTGGTGCTGGGGATGGCCCTGGCGGTTCAGGCCCCGGCCGCGATCTCCGGGCCAGCGGTGAAGCTGGCCCCGGAGCTCCTGCCGTATTACGCCCTGCGCTCCCTCCTGCGCATGGCACTGGCCTATATCCTCTCCCTCCTGTTCTCCCTGACGGTGGGCTACCTCGCGGCGACCCGGCGCTGGGCCAGCGCGGTCATCCTCCCCATCCTGGACGTCCTCCAGTCGGTGCCGATCCTCTCCTTCCTTCCTGTGGTCGCCCTCTCCCTGACGGCCATCCTCCCCGAGGGCGTGGCGGTGGAGCTGGCCTCCATCGTCCTCATCTTCACCAGCCAGGTCTGGAACCTGGCCTTCAGCTTCTACCAGTCGTTGATCACCATCCCGGAGGATCTCCGAGAGGCGGCTCGCATCTTCCGGCTGAACCCCTGGCTCCGCTTCCGACATCTGGAGCTGCCTCACGCCGCCATCCCTTTGATCTGGAACAGCATGATGAGCTGGGCCGGGGGCTGGTTCTTCCTGATGGCGGCGGAGACCTTCACGGTCGGCGCCCGGGACTTCCGGCTGCTCGGTCTGGGGACCTACCTGCAGATGGCGGCGGAACAGGGAGATCTGCAGGCCCTGGGGTGGGGGTTGCTCGCCCTGATCGCGGTGATCGTGGGGATGGATCAGCTGATCTGGCGCCCCCTGCTGGCCTGGGCGGACAAGTTCCGCGTGGAGATGGTGGAAAGCGACAAGGCGCCCTCCTCCTGGCTTTATGACCTGTGGCAGCGCGCCGCGCTGTCCGAGTGGTTCCTGCGACAGGTCTGGGAGCCCCTGGTGGAGCGCGTGGATGCGGCGCTGGGCCGCCTGAGCGAGCAGCTGACCGTCCGGCCGGCGCTGAACCCCATCCCGCCCTGGCTGGTGGGGTTGCCCTTCGCGGCCCTGGCCCTCCTCGGCCTGGGCTATGGCGTCGTGCAGGCCTATCACCTGCTCAGCGCGCTGCCCGCCTCGGCCCTGCCCCTCCTCGGCCTGGCCACCCTGGCCTCCATGGCCCGCGTCCTGTCTGCCCAGATCATCGCCCTGGCCTGGACGGTGCCGGTGGGGGTGTGGATCGGCATGAACCGCTCGCTGGCGGCACGGCTGCAACCCATCGTCCAGGTTGTGGCCTCCATCCCGGCCACCGCCCTCTTCCCGGTGATCCTGCTCTTCGTGCTCCGGCTCCCGCTGGGGATCGAGATCGGCGCCGTGCTGCTGATGTTGATGGGCACGCAGTGGTATCTGCTGCTCAACGTCATCGCCGGGGCCTCCGCCATCCCCCGGGATCTGATCTTCACCACGGAGATCCTGGGGCTCCGGGGCCTGGAGCGCTGGCGGGTGCTGATCCTGCCGGCGATCTTCCCCTACCTGATCACCGGTCTGATCACCGCCAGCGGCGGGGCGTGGAACGCCACCATCGTGGCGGAGTATGTGGAGTTCGCCGGCCGGGCCCACGCCACCCTGGGCCTGGGGGCCCTCATCGCTCAGGCCACCGGCCAGGGGGATTACCCCATGCTGTTCGCCGCCACCCTCATGATGATCCTCACCGTCGTGGCCATCAACCGCCTGGTCTGGCGCCGCCTCTACGCCATGGCCGCCGAACGGTTCCGCATGGAATGAGCCGACAAATTCCGAAGAGAAGCGATCTCCGGAGCAGGGCCGCGGCCGGGGATGGAGTTGTCCTGCGATTTTAGACACACCCCAGCGCCGGTGAAGTCTCCTCTTTGAGCACAACCTGGGGTAACATAAATAAATGGCGTCCTTTCCGGACCCTGGCCGACAGGCCGATCTCAGCGAACCGGAGGCGTGAGCGCTGTGAACGTCCATCCATCCCAGGAGCCCGAGCCCTCGATCCCGGGGATCCCGGAATACGAGGAGGTCCCCCCGGGCCATAAGGCCGGCTTCGTGGCCATCATCGGCAAGCCCAACGTGGGCAAGTCCACCCTGCTCAACGCCTACCTGGGGACCAAGATCGCCATCGTTTCCCCGAAGCCCCAGACCACCCGCCATCGCATCCTGGGCGTGCTGACCCGGCCCGACGCCCAGGTGATCTTCATGGACACCCCGGGGATCCATCAGCCCTTCCACAAGCTGGGGGAGTATATGGTGGAGGTGGCCCGCCGGGCCATCCCGGACGCCGATGTGGTGGTCTTCCTGGTGGACGCCTCCCAGTGGCCGGATGAGGAGGATCGCATGATCGCCGAGCTGCTGAAGGAGCAGGCGGCGGATAAGCCTGTGATCCTCGCCCTGAACAAGATCGATCTTCTGAAATCCGACCGGGAGGCCCACCTGGCCGCCTACCGGGCCCTGGCCCCTACCCCGCCGGACGCCGAACCCCCTTTCCCATGGGAGGAAGTCCAGATCTCCGCCATCCGAGGGGATAACCTGGATCAGCTGCTGGAACGGATCATCGCCCATCTCCCGGAGGGGCCCCGCTATTACGACCCGGAGATGCTGACGGACCAGCCGCTGCAGATGATCGTGGCGGAGCTCATCCGGGAGAAAGCCCTGCTCCTGCTGCGGGAGGAAGTCCCCCACGGGATCGCGGTGGAGATCACCGATTGGGTGGATCGCAACCCGAACCTCACCTACATCGCCGCCACGATCTATGTGGAGAAAGAGACCCACAAGCCCATCGTCATCGGCGAGAACGGGCAGATGCTCAAGCGCATCGGGGCGGCGGCCCGTCAGGAGATCGAGGCCCTCCTGGGCCACGCCGTTTACCTCGAGCTCTGGGTGAAGGTCCGCAAGAACTGGCGGCGGGATCCGGAGCAGCTGCGCCGCCTGGGCTACGCCCTCCCCCGGGAGCGCAAAGGACGCCGTTGAGGAGCCCGGCGATGAAAGGGCCCGCAGGCCTGCTGGTGCTGGACAAACCCCAGGGCTGGACCTCCCACGACGTCGTGGAGCGGGTCCGGCGGTTGACCCGCGTCCGGCGTGTGGGCCACGCCGGGACCCTGGATCCCCTGGCGACCGGGGTGCTGGTGGTGCTGATCGGGCCGGCCACCCGGCTGGCGGAGTTCCTGCTCCGACACGACAAGCGTTACCAGGCCACCCTCCGCCTGGGGATCGCCACCGACACGGGAGACGCGGAAGGACGGGTCCTGTTCGAGCGGCCGGTGGCGATCTCGCGGGAGGCCTTCGAGGAGGTCCTGCAGGCTTTCATCGGGGAGATCGATCAGATCCCCCCCGCCTTCTCCGCCATCCGGATGGGCGGGGAGCGTCTGTATGAGAAGGCCCGCCGGGGCGAGCCGGTGTCTCCCCCGCCGCGCCGGGTGCGCATCGACGCCCTGCGGCTGGTGGAGTGGAACCCTCCATGGGCGGTCCTGGAGGTGGACTGCTCCGCGGGCACGTATATCCGCGCCCTGGCCCGGGACATTGGGGAGCGCCTGGGATGCGGAGCCCATCTGACGGCGCTGCGGCGCCTGGCCAGCGGACCCTTCACCCTGGCCGACGCGGTCCCCTGGGAGGCCTTCGAGGCCGCCGCCCGGGCGGGATCCTGGACGGCTTACCTGCGCCCGGTGGGGGAGGCATTGCCGGACTGGCCCCCGGTGACCCCGGGCGAGGCGCTCCTCGTCCGGCTGCGCCACGGCCAGGCCCTCCCGGCGGCCGCGCTCCCCCATCCCGGCCCCCGCCTCCGGGTCCACGGGCCGGACGGGGAGCTGATCGCCCTGCTGGAGCGGCGGGGGGACCGCTGGCAGCCCGTGCGGGTGTTTCCGGAGGATCCATGAGCAGGGAACCGGTGGGAAAGGAGCCGCGGATGCGTTTCGTCCAGGATCTGGAGGAGGTGGAGCCGTTCCCTTCCGTGGTGACGGTGGGCGCCTTCGACGGCGTGCACCTGGGCCATCAGGCCCTCATCGCCCAGGTCGTGGCCATGGCCCGGGCGACAGGCGGGCGCGCCGTGGTGGTCACTTTCTTCCCGCACCCCGCCGTGGTCCTGCGCGGGGAGACGCCGTTCTATCTCACGTCCCCCGAGGAGAAGCGGCGCTACATCGCCCGCCTGGGGGTGGACCTGCTGGTCCAGCTCCCCTTCACGCCGGAGACGGCCCGCATCCGGGCCGCGGCGTTCGTGGAGCAGCTGGTCCGCATCGGCATGCGGGCCCTCTGGGCCGGCCCGGATTTCGCCCTGGGCTATCGGCGGGAGGGGACCCTGCCCGTCCTGGAGGCGCTGGGCCGCCAGCACGGCTACACGGTTCACGTCGCCATGGAGTTCCATCTGGGCGGTCGCCCGGTGCGCAGCAGCCGGATCCGTGAGGCGCTGCGGCAGGGGGACGTGCGCGCCGCCGCGGAGTGCCTGGGGCGTCCCTTCGCGGTCAGCGGAGAGGTCATCGCCGGGGCCGGCCGGGGGCAGCGCCTGGGCGTCCCCACCGCCAACCTCGCCATCTGGCCGGAGCACGCCCTCCCGGCGGACGGGGTGTATGCGTGCTGGGCGGATCTGCCGGAAGGGATCCGCCGCATGGCGGTGGTCAACATCGGGGTCCGGCCCACCTTCGATCAGAGCCAGGAGCGCATCGTCGAGGCCCATCTGCTGGACTGGCACGGCGATCTCTACGGCCGGCGGGTGACGCTGCACTTTATCGAACGCCTGCGGGAGGAGCGCCGGTTCCCGTCGGTCGCGGACCTGGTCGCGCAGATCCATCGGGACGTCGAGCGGGCCCGCGCGTTGCTGGAGGCGATGGCGCCGCCCGTTCCCATCGAGGCGGAGTAGCGCGGCATGACCGCTTCCGGATCTCCCTGCGGAGGCAAGCGATGAACACGCTGAACCGCGTCCTGGTGGTGTTGATGATCCTGCTGGCCATCCCGCTCTGCAGCGTGGTCCTCATCACGCCGGTGGAGCTGGCCCGCCTGCTCCAGGCCGGCCTGGGGAATCTGGCGGAGAGCCTCAGCCAGATCCGCCCTGAGATCCGCTATGGGGTGGGGATCCTGCTGGCCCTGGTGGTGGACGCCCTGCTCCTCCTGTGGCTGGTGCTGGAGGTCCGGCCCCCGCGGCGGATCATCCGGGTCCCGGGGGTGAGCGGGGCGACGGTGGCCGTGGCCGTGGATTCCATCCGGGAGCGGCTGCGGTATCATCTGGATCAGCTGGCCGATGTGATCGAGGTGCGGCCCCGGGTGATCCCGCACCGGGACGGGCTGCAGGTCGAGCTGGACGTCCTCACCGCGCCCGAGGTGGACGTCCCCCGCAAGGCGGAGGAGATCCTGCAGATCGCGCGGGTGGTGGTGGAGGAGAAGATGGGCCTGCGCCTGCGGGGCCAGCCGGTGGTCCGCATCCGCCATGCTCCCTATCCACGGGGGGAGCGGCGCCCGCCGGCCTCGGCCTGATCGGCGGCGTGAGGGTCTTATGGATGGAAATCGGATGGAGTTCGGGAGGTCGGGAGCCGTGACCGAGCCGGAGCGGGAATGGTTCCCCCGGCCGCTGATCCAGCCCAACGGGGAGCTCTCCCTGGAGGCGCGGGTGGAGGCGTTGCTGTTTGTCGCGGAGGAGCCTCCTTCCGTCGCTCAGCTGGCCCGGGCTCTGGAGGCCACCCCGGAAGCGTTGGAGGAGGCGCTGCGGGGGCTGGCGGAGCGCCTGAAGGATCGGGGGCTCCGGCTGCAGCGGAAGGGGGATCGGGTGCAGCTGGTGACCGCGCCGGAGGCGGCGGAGGACGTGCGCCGCTTCCTGGGCCTGACCGCAGGCCCGCGGCTTTCCCCCGCCGCCCTGGAGACGCTGGCCATCATCGCTTACCGCCAGCCCATCACCCGCGCGGAGATCGAGGCCATCCGCGGGGTGAACTGCGATGGGGTGCTGCGCACCCTCCTCGCCCGCGGGCTGATCGAGGAGGTCGGGCGGTCGGAAGGGCCGGGCCGCCCCATCCTTTACGGGACCACCTTCCTCTTCCTCCAGCATTTCGGGCTGCGTTCCCTGGAGGACCTCCCGCCCCTGGATGGGGCGGAGGAGGGCGCCTCCGCTACGTGAAATCGATGCTGGAGGAGTCCCCCACGTTGAAGCGGCGGAACCGTCCGCCCACGTAGGCGTCGCGGCCGATGAGGGATCCTTCCAGGATGGCGTTCACGATGCGCGCCCCGCTGTCGACGATGGAGTCGCGGATGATGGCGTTCTCGATGAAGCAGCCGTCCGCGATGGTGGCGTAGGGGCCGATGACCGCGTGGCGGACGTGGGCGGTGGGGGAGATGAAGACGGGTGGGATGATCACCACCCCCTCGCGCTGGGCCTCCCGGGAGTTGTCGTGGCCGTGGGCGAGCAGGTAGCGGTTGGTCTCCAGCACCGCCTCCGGCGTCCCGCAATCCACCCAGACGTTCACCTCGCGCACCCGCAGCCGCTGGCCGTATTCCAGGAAGATGTTCAGGGCGTCCGTCAGGAAATACTCGCCCCGGGTGCGGATCCCTCGGGCCATCAGCTCCTCGCAGGCTTTCACCAGCAGGGGGCCGTTGCGGATGTAATACATCCCGATCACCGCCAGGCGGTTTTCCAGGCTGGCCGGCTTCTCCACGAAGCGGGTGACATAGCCCCGGGCGTCGAGCTCCACCACCCCGAAGCGGCGGGGATCCTCCACCTCCTTCACGAAGGCGATCCCATCCGCATCTTTCGGATCCAGGTCCCGAAGGTCCGCCTCGAAGAGGGTGTCGGCGAAGATGATCACGATGGGGCCGTCGATGTAGTCCCGGGCCAGCCAGAGGGCGTGGGCCTGGCCGAGGAGCTCCTTCTGCTCCACGTAGCGGGCGGGGAGGCGATAGGTGCTGTCCACATACTGCTGGATCTGCTCGCCCAGGTAGCCCACGATGAAGATGTATTCCTCCGGGTTGAGGGCGGCCAGCTTCTCCAGGATGTAGCCCAGGAAGGGCTTGCCGGCCACGTTGATGAGGGGCTTCGGCTTGCTGTAGGTATGCGGCCGCAGCCGGGTCCCGAACCCGGCCACCGGGATCACCGCTTTCATCACCGGACCTCCAGCGGAAGGTAGGGGTTTTCATCTTAGCCGAAGCCCGCTGGAAGGGGAAGCCCATCCCTTACCCGGCTATCAGCTCCCGCAGGAGGGCGAGCTCGTCCCGGAGGCCCCGGGTGCAGAGGAAGTGGCGTCGCACATGCTCCCGCCCGCGCGCCCCCATCGCCTGCCCCTCCTCCGGATGGGAGAGGAGATAGAGGGCCTTCTCCGCGCACGCCGCAACGCTGTCCACCAGGAATCCCGTCTCCCCATCGCGGATCTGCAGAGGGATCCCGCCGGTCCGGCCTCCGATGACCGGTTTGCCCTTCCACAGGGCTTCGGTCACCGTCAGCCCGAACCCCTCCCGCAGAGATTTCTGGATCACCACCGCGGCTGCCCGCTGGAAGGCGTTCACCTCCCAAGCCCCCACCCCATGGAAGTTGTGCAGCACGTGGAGGTCCGGATCCTCCCCCGCGTGCCGGAGCGTGCGGTCGTAATACCACCAGCCCTCCGGGTCGTCGTGGGCCATGGAACCCACCAGGGCCAGCTGGACCTCCGGCCGCTCCCGTTTCACCAGGCGATAGGCATCGATCACCCCGATGGGATCCTTCCACGGATCAAAGCGGGAGACCTGGAGGAGGAGGGGCCGCTGGGGGTCCACCCCGAAGCGGGCGACGATGGCGCGAGCTTCATTCTCCTTCATCGGGGCGTTCTTTGGGGAGAGGGGATCGATGGTCGGCGGGATGAAGGCCACCCGGCGGACCGGGAAATCCGGCCCCACGTATTCGGCCATGGTGAAGATCGCCGCGTCGTAGATGGAGAGATAGGGGAGCAGGAAAGACCAGAAGGGCGGATGTGGGGTCCGGGTGTCGATGTGACAGCGCCAGATCCAGAGCCGGGCCCCCCGCCGCTCCCGGAACGCCGGGATGCCGGCCGGCTGGGGGTCGTGGATGAAGATCACGTCGTAAGCTCCTTCCAGCTGCGCGGCGTTGCGCCGGTTCCCCTCCCGCCAGATCTCCTGCATTTCGGGAGGGAAGGGGAGCTCCATCCCTTGCAGGCCGTTATGCATGGCCTTGGTGACCCGGAAGAAGGCCTCGTCGCCATGGATCACCCGCCATTCCGCCTCCAGGCCCAGATCACGCAACAAGGGGATGTGGGTGCTCAGGATCTCCGCCACGCCGCCGCCGAAGGCGGTGGCGTTCACATGCAGCACGCGCATGCCGCGCAGCGGCGCGGCCAGCTCCCGCAGCGCTTCGACTTCCTCCTCTCCCACCACCGGACGCAGCGCGTCCAGGGAGCGGGGCGTCACAGACACCGGCTCGTGCATCGCGGGCTCTCCTTGCAGGGGATAAGGCCTGGGAGGCGCCTGCGGGCCCTGCCCCGAGCTCATTTCAGCGTCCATCCGATCAGGCCGCGGATGTAGTAGCGCTGGAGCAGGGCGAAGACCAGGATGGGCACGCTCATGGTCAGGATGGAGGCGGCGGTGAGCACCCCCCAGTCGATGTGATATTGCCCTCGCAACAGCGGGATGCGCTGGGTGGCCACCAGCTTCTCCGGATCGTAGATCAGGATCAGGGCCATGAAGAAGTCGTTCCAGGCCCAGGTCAGTTGCAGGGCGGCCGCCGAGGCCAGGCCGGGGAGGCTCAGGGGCAACACGATTCGGGTGAAGATCTGGAACCGGCTGGCCCCGTCCAGGCTGGCCGCCTCTTCGATCTCCGGAGGCAGGGTGGAGAAATAGTTGCGCAGGAAAAGGGTCACCCAGGGCAGAGCCCACGCGGTGTGCACCAGGATCAATCCCGCGTAATGGTTGATCAGCCCCAGATCCCGCAGGAACCGGAACAGAGGAACAGCCACCATCTGCTGGGGGATGGCCATCAGCAACACGATGACCAAAAAGAGCGGATCCCGAAGCGGGAAGGGGAAGCGCAGCATGGCGTAAGCGGCCATGGCCCCGATGAGGAGAGGCAGGATCGTGGAAGGAATCACCACCAGCAGCGAGTTGCGGATCCCCTGGCTCATCGGCGCGGTGGGATGGTTCCAGGCTTTGACGAAGTTGTCCAGAGAGATGGTGAAGGAAGAGAACTGCCACCAGCCGTGGATCAGTTCGCTCTGGGGGCGCAGGGCGCTCATCAGGATCCCGAGGAAGGGGACGATCCAGGCCAGCCCGATCCCCCAGGCCAGGGCGTTGATCAACAGCTCCCGTCCCCATCGCCGCATGGCCGCTCACTCCGAGGACCTCAGGGTCCGCACGAACCAGAGGCCGACGATCAGGGTGAAGAGGCTGAGCATGGTCGCCACCGCCGCCGCCCGCGGGAACTCCAGGGCGCGGAAGGCGTAGAAATACATCTGGAGGGCGAGCACCATGGTGGCCCCGCCCGGCCCGCCCAGGGTTGCCGTGTAGACGATGTCGAAGATCTTCAGCTCCCAGAGGATGGTCATGGCCACGATGACCATGGTGACCGGTCGGAGGCTGGGGACCGTGATATACCAGAACTGTTGGAGGGGGCCGGCCCCGTCCACCGCGGCGGCCTCGTAGTAATCCCGGGGGATCGTGGCCAGGCCGGCGCTGTAGAGGATCATGCTGAAGCCGGCCCAGAGCCAGACCGATCCGAGGATGAGGGCGGGGAGCGCGGTCTCCGGATAGGCGGTCCAGCTCCGTCCCAGCGCCGTCAGCCCCACCGCCCGCATGATCGCCGTCACCACCCCCGCGTTCTCATCGAACAGGAAGCGGATGATCACCCCGCCCACGATCATCGGGGTGACCATTCCCAGGAAGATGACCGACTTCAGGAAGGTGGCCCCCCGGGCCCGCTCCAGCAGCACCGCCAGGATCAGGCCCAGCCCCACGGTAAGGGGGAGATGGAGCAGGATCCAGACGGCGTTGTGCACCAGGGAACCCCAGGGCGGCGGCCCGGGGGGGAAACCGGCGAGGTTCAGGGTGTCCGAATCGGAGAGAACCTCGATGAAGTTCCTCAGGCCGACGAAAGCGCCCCGCTTGTCCGTAAAGCTGAGGGCGACCGTCTGCATCGCGGGCAGGACGATCAGCAGGGAGATCAGGGCAAGGGCGGGGGCGGTGAACGCCAGGAACGCCCCCCAGCGCCGTATGCGTTCCCATCGAACGCGATGGAGCCTCATTCGCTCCCCTCCCCTCTCGGGCAGCCCGCCGGATCCAGGAGGGGAGGGCCCGCTCAGGCCCTCCCCTCGCCTGCTCTCACTTCGTGGGGAACTTGGCGTCCAGCTGCCGGAGCACGCTGTCCAGGGCCTGGGGGCGGACCCAGAGGAGCTTCATCTGATCCCAGAACAGACGCTGCCAGTCACCACCCACGGCGTCATCCAGGTCCGGCACCGTCGGCTGCTCCACTTTGGCCAGCGCCTCCGCCAGGGCGCGGTCCGCCGGCGGGTAGACGTCCGGGGAGATGTCCTTGCGGCTGGCCAGCTTGCCACCCTGTTTGGCCCGGACCTCCATCCCCTCCTTGCTGATCATGAAGGCGATCAGCTGCTTGGCCGCCTCCACGTTCTCGCTGTATTTGGGGATGAAGGCCCAGTCCGTCCCGCCCACCACGCCGCGGGCTCCGGGCAGGGTGAAGACCCCCAGATCGTTGGGATCCTTCACCATGCCGGTCAGCCAGTTCCCCATGAAGAACAGGCCGTATTCCTCATTCCACCAGAGGTCGATGGCCTGGGTCCACTCCACCGGATCGCTGAAGTATTTGCCGAGGAGGGGCACCAGCCGCTCGGCGAAAATGGATCGGACCTGGGGGTCGGTGAAGCGGACCTTGCCGGCGATGAGGTTCTGCTGGAGCTCCGGCCCGCCGAAGGTGATCAGGAAGTGCTCCACGATGTCCCCCACCGGCCAGCCCACGCCGTCGCCGGTGATGATCGCCTTCTTGATCCCAGGGATCGCCGAGATCTTGTCCAGGAGAGCCAGGAACTCCTCCCAGGTGGTCGGCGGCTGCAGGTTGTGCTTCTGGAAGAAGGACTTCTTATACCAGAAGCCCGGCTTCACCCACAGGACATATGGGACGGCGTAAACCCGGCCGTCCACGGTGGTGGGCTGGAGGACAAACTGGTTCGCCTCCTTCTGCCACAGGTCCGTGAGATCCACCGCGTGGTCCTTGTTCTTCCGGACCCACCACTCCCACATGAAGATCACATCGCCCGGGGCCTGCTTCGCCTCGAATTGGGGCGGCAGGACCTGGGAGAGGTCCTCCGCGCGGTAGATCCGATACTGGATCTTCACGCCCAGCTTCTCCTCCGCAGCCTTGAGGACCGGGAGGAACTGGTCCATCTCCGCCCCCGCCCACGGGCCGATGACCGTGAGGGTGGGGATCACCTTGGTGACCTCGACGGTTTTCTCCACCGTCCGCTCCACCACCCGGGTTTCCACGATGCGTTCGGGGGTGGGGGTGGCCGCCGGCACGCATGCGCTCAGCGCGAGCATCAGGACCACGAGGGCCAGACCGATGCGCTTCATGCTCCACCTCCTGCGCCACAGGATTGACGGATGATCAGCCCGGTGGCCAGCCGGATCTCCTGCGTGGGAGGCCTTCCCTCCTCGATCCACCGGAGGAGCAGGTGGCCTGCGTGGAGCCCCAGCTCCTCCGCCGGCAGGTGCACGGTGGTCAACGGGGGATCCACATAAGCGGAGAGGGGAACATCGTCGAAGCCCACGATGGCGATGTCCTGGGGGATGCGCAGGCCGCGGCGCCGGATGGCCTGCAGGGCTCCGAAGGCCACCACGTCGCTGGCCACGAAGACGGCTGTGGGGGGATGCGGGAGCCGGAGCAGCTGCTCCATAGCCGCCGCGCCGCTGGCAGGGGTGAAGGCGCCGAAGGCGACCCATGTCTCCTCGTAGGGCAGACCGGCCTCCTCCAGGGCCTGGCGATAACCCAGCCAGCGCTCGTAACTCGCCGTGTAAGAGAGGGGGGCGTTGGTGATCAGCCCGATGCGCCGGTGGCCCAGGCGGATTAAATGGCGAACCGCCTCCGCCGCGGCCTGAACGTTGTCCACGTCCACGGAGGGGATCGGGGTGTCGCTCAGGCGGCCCAGGAGGACGACGGGGGTCTCCTGGCTCCAGCGCGCCAGCCACTCCCGATCCTCAAAGCGAGGCCCGGAGAGGATCAGCCCATCCACCCGGCGCTCCTGAAGCAACGCCACCGTCTCCTCCGGGGGGTGATCCGGGGAGAGGGGGAAGATCAACAGATGAAAGCCCGCCTTTCGCAGCACGCGGCTCAGGCCGCGGAGGACCTCGGGGAGGAAGGCATCGGCGAAGACCTGATCGGGGGTCTGCCGCAACACCAGGGCGATCACCTCCGCGCGCCCGCGCACCAGATGCCGGGCCGCCGCGTGCGGGCGATAGCCCAAGCGCGCCGCCGCCTCCCGCACCCGCCGCCGGGTCTCCTCCGGGATCCGAACGCCCACCACCCCGTTGAGCACCAGCGAGACCGTGGTGCGGGAGACCCCCGCCAGACGGGCCACATCCTCCGCCGTCGGAGCCCGCCGAGGCTTCCCCATCTTATCCCCTCTGCCGCGGGAATCCGATCACTGGTAACACGTGTTAGCATCCTCATGTTAATCCCTTCAACTCAACTTGTCAAGTGATATTTTTCACAATATGGCCGTTTTCGATGATAAAAGGTCCCCGGGGGATCCGGTGGGGGTTGCGAAGGGGAGGCCGGCGCGGGTAAACTGAGTCTCCGAATCGCTCCGGGAGGGGAGAGGATGCTGCGCGTCGAGGGCCTCCGGGTGGCGTATGGGGAGCGAGTGGTGATCCCGGGGTTGAGCTTCACGGTGGCGCCGGGGCAGGCCCTGGGGTTGATCGGCCCCAACGGGGCCGGCAAGACCACGGTGATCCGGGCCTTAAGCGGCGTGCTCCCGCTCCAGGGCGGGACGATCTTCTGGGAGACGGTGCCCCTCCACGCCCTGCCGCCGGAGCAACGCGCCCGCTGGGTGGCGGTGGTCCCCCAGGGGGCGACGTTGCCGGAGGCCTTCACCGGCGAGGAGGTCGTCGCCTTCGGGCGAACCCCCTATCATCCCTGGCGGGGCCCCCTCGCGGATCCGGATCATCTCCCGATCGCCCGGGCGATGATCCGCACCGACACACAGGCCTTCGCGGAGCGCCGGGTGGAGACCCTCTCGGGAGGGGAGCGGCAGCGCCTTCTGCTCGCCCGGGCCTTCGCCCAGACCCCCCGTATCCTGTTGCTGGACGAGGCCTTCGCTCACCTGGACCTGAAGTATCAGGTCCGCCTGCTGCGCATGATCCGCCGCCTGCTGCAGGAAGAAGGGATGGCGGGAGTGCTGGCGATCCACGATCTGCATCTGGCGGCGCGGTTCTGCGACCAGCTGCTTCTGCTCCGGGAGGGCCGGGCCCTCGCCGGGGGTCCGCCCGAGGCGGTGCTCCAGCCCGCGCTGCTGGAAGCTGCCTACGGGATCCCGATGCGGGTGGAACGTCATCCGGAGGCCGGCTGGCTGATCTGGCCGGCGCTATAAACGGCGCCGCCACTTCGCCCACGTGGAGAGCAGATGCACCCAGGGAGGGCTGAGGCGGCGGGTGAGGCGCGCGTGCGACAGGGCCTGCCGGAAACCCTCCGCGTCCTCAAAGGGCGGCAGCGCCGTCCACGCCCGCCCGAGCTCCCAGGCGGTGTGGGCGTCGCTCCCGGAGAACCCCGGCTTGCCGAAGCGGGCCGCCAGCGCCGCCGCGCAGGCGTTGTCGCCGGGGAAGAGGCACCGCGCGTTGAAGACCTCCACCGCATCGACCAGGGGAAGGATGGCCTCCGCCGTCCGCCGGCCCACCGCTGAGCCCCGGGCCCGATCGCATGGATGGGGGAGGGCCACCACCCCGCCCTGCTCCCGGATCCGCTCGATGGTCTCCAGCAGGGGGAGGCCCCTGGGGATCTCCCGTTCGATGAAGTAAGCCAGCACCTCGCCTTCCCGGGTCCGGATCTCCTCCCCGATGATGATCCGCTCCGGCGCCTTCTCCTTCAGTCGCAACGCCCCCTCGATGGTGTTGTGATCCGTCACCGCCACCCGATCCAGCCCGCGGCGCCGGCAGATCTCCAGGAACTCCTCCAGCTCCAGCAGGCTGTCCGGGGAGTAACGGGTGTGGGCGTGCAGCTCAACGCGCCACACGGGAGTCCTCCCGGCATCGGGCCTCGATGAGCGCCACCACCTTCCGGAACACCTCCTCGATGTCCAGGGCGGTGGTGTCCAGGACGACCGCGTCGGGGGCCGGACGGAGGGGCGCCACCTCTCGCCCCTGATCCAGCGCGTCCCGCTGCCGCATGGCTTCCAGGACCTCCTCGAAGGAAACCGCCTGCCCCCGTTCCCGGAGCTCCTGATATCGCCGTCGCGCCCGGGTCTCCAGATCCGCGTCCAGGTAGATCTTCAGGTCCGCCTCCGGGAGAACGACGGTGCCGATGTCCCGGCCGACCATCACCACCCGCCCCCGCAACCCCAGCTGGCGCTGCCGCCGGCTCAAGGCCTGGCGGACGCCGGCATGGGCGGAGACCTGGGAGACGGCGGCGTCCACCTCCGGCCGCCGCAGCTCCCACGTGACATCCTCGCCCTCCACGATCACGGTGTAAGGACGGCCATCCGCCACGGTGGGGGGCTGGATGTCCAGCTCCAGGGTCTCCGCCAGACGGGCCAGGGCCTCCGCGTCCTCCGGGGAGATCCCCCGGCGCAGGGCAGCCCAGGTGACCGCCCGATACATCACCCCGGTGTCGATGTAGGTGTAGCCGAGATGGGCCGCCAGCCGCTGGGCCAGGGTGCTCTTCCCCGAAGCGGCCGGCCCATCAATGGCGATCCGCAACGGCGTCCCCATTGCCGAACGTTCCCCGCTTTCCCGGATTTTCCCTCACATCGACGACTGAGGTCACCGCGGGCCTGCGGCCCACCGTCCGCCTCCGCCGAAGCGCACGAGGTGACCTTCCTCCAGGATTCTACTCGAACGCATCTCTTGCCCGGAATCCGGGAGCGCTATCGAGGGTGCCGTCCCCAGCGGTCCAGGGCCAGGGCCCCCAGGATCCCCAGCAACAGAAGGGCCTCGATCAGCCGCCACGGCGAGGGCCGGAAGGGCGGCGCGGAGGGAGAAGGCGCGGGCGCCGGGGGAATCGGCGTCGGGGACGCCACAGGGGTTTCGGAGGGAACAGCCAGGCCGAACAGCGGCGCGGGAGTGGCCTCCTCCGCTTTCGGGGCACGCAGCGCCGGGGCCTCCGCGGGAGCCATGGGGGCCAGGGCCGTGGGGAGCGGAGCGGTGGCCTGCCCCAGCGTCCGCGCGAGATCCAGGCCCAGCACGAGGAGGAACACCGCCGCCATGGCCCACGCGGCCCGGCGGAGCCACCCGACCGGACGGGGAGCCGGGGCGATGTCTTCCGGCCGCAGTGCGAGAGGACGGGGCGCCGGGACCCGCGGCATGGCCCGGAGGGCCTGCACCGTCCATCGCAGGGTCTCCCATGACCGGGCGCACGCGGCGCATGCGGCCAGGTGGCGCTCCACCCGCGCCCGCGCCTCGGGATCCAGGCGGCCGTCCAGATAGAGCGAGAGCCGCTCCCGGACCCACTGATGTTCATCGAACCGGAATCGAACGGGCATCGAGGTTTTCCCCTTATTTATGGACGAGCCCGGCCGGGCAAAAGTTCCCGGTGGGCGAGCAGGAAATCCCGCACCCGCATCCGGGCCCGGCTCAGGCGCGATTTGACGGTCCCCAGGGGCACCCTCAGGATCTCTGCGATCTCCTCGTAGGAGTATCCTTCGACGTCGGAGAGCACCAGGACGATGCGTTGATCCTCCGGGAGGGTCTGGATCGCCCGGTGGAGGAGCTCCGCCAGCTCCCGACGCTCCGCGTAGAACTCCGGCCCCTCCACCGGGGGCAGGGTCATCTCCGTCTCCGGGGTCTGGTCCGCTACGAACAGCGCCTCCAGGGAAGCCTGAGGCCGGCGGCGCCGGCGGCGCAGCTCATCGTAGCAGGCGTGGGTGACGATGCGCATCAGCCAGGCGAGGAAGGATCCCCCGCGGAACCCCTGGATCCCCCGGAAGGCCGAGATCAAGGCCTCCTGCACCGCGTCCCAGGCGGAATCGTGATCGCCCATGATCCGGAAGGCCACGTTGTAAAGACGGCCCTGATAGGCCCGGATGAGGGCGTTGAAGGCCTCCAGGTCGCCGGACCGGGCGGCCTCGATCAGCCGGCCTTCTTCGGAAGGAGGGAGGGAGGCGCTCATCGTGCCTGCGTTCGCCTAATCCGTGAACCGGTATTTGATAAGGGTCCACAGGGCCTTCAGGCCGTCGCGCAGGGGGCGGATCTTCTTGCCCTCTTTGAACTCCCGCCCGTAGTAGGAGATGGGGACCTCGAAGATGCGGTAGCCTCGCTTGAGGACCTTGGCGGTGATCTCCGGCTCGAACTCGAACCCCCGGGCCCGCAGGGGGATGTTCCGGATCACGTCGGCGCGGAACACCTTGTAGCCGGTCTCCATATCGCTCAGGATGGCGTCGTAGAGCAGGTTGGTCACCATGGTGAGGAACTTGTTGCCGATCATGTGCCAGAAGAGCATGGCCTTGCGCGGGCCCAGGAAGCGGGAGCCGTAGACCACCGCCGCCCGTCCCTCCTGAATCGGGCGGATCAGCTGGGGGTAGTCTCGCGGATCATACTCCAGATCGGCGTCCTGGATCAGGAGGATGTCCCCGGTGGCGTGGGCGATGCCGGTCCGCACCGCCGCCCCTTTCCCCATGTTCCGCTCGTGGAAGATCACCCGGATGTCCCCGTTGCGGGCTTCCTCCTGGAGGATCTCCCGCGTCCCGTCGGTGGAGCCATCGTCCACCACGATGATCTCGTCCGCCAGGCCCACCGCCCGCACCTGTCTCAGGATCTCCCGGATGGTGGCCCGCTCATTGTAAACGGGTATGATCACCGAAAGGCGCACCGCCCTTCCCCCTGTTCTGGATTCTTCGCCTCATTTATACCATATAGATGCGATCCAGGATGAGCCGGAGAGAAGGGAGGTCTCCTTGCGGCTGGCGCTGATCACCGGCGAATATCCGCCGCTCCCCGGCGGCGTGGGGGACTACACCCGCGAGCTGGCCCGGGCCCTGCAGGCCCGGGGGCACACGGTGGCGGTGTGGACGGACCGGCGGGGCATGGGGGAGGCCGGCTCCCCCGTGCCGGTCCATCGGGTGGTGCGCCGGTGGGACCTCACCGCCTGGTGGACGCTGGGGCGCTCCCTGCGGGCCTGGCGGCCGGAGGGGGTGTTGCTGCAGTATCAGGCCGCCGCCTACGGGCTGGGCGGGGCGATGAACCTGTGGCCGGCCCTCGCCCGACGCTGGATTGGCGACGCGCCCCTCGTGGTCACCTTTCACGACCTCCGGGTCCCCTATCTCTTCCCGAAGGCCGGCCCGCTCCGGGAGTGGAGCATGCGCTTCCTGGCCCGCGCCGCCGACGGGGTGATCGTCACCAACCACGAGGACGAGCTCCGGCTGCGCGCCCAGGGCCTCCGGGCCCTCTGGCGGATCCCCATCGGCAGCAACATCCAGCCTCCTCCCGACCTCCCGGATCCCCCGGAGGCCCGGCGGCGGCTGGGGCTTCCCGTTGACCGGCCGCTGGTGGGCTTCTTCGGCTTTCTCCATCCATCGAAAGGTTTCGATGTGTTGCTGGAGGCCATCGCCAGGCTCCGCCAGGAGGGGATGGCGATCGGCCTGGTCCACATCGGGGCCTCTGTGGCGCCCAGCGATCCCAGCCAGCGGGGTTACGCGGCGGCCTGTCGCCAGCGGATCCGGGAGCTGGGGCTGGAGGATGCGGTGTGGGAGACCGGCTACCGTCCGCCCGAGGAGATCTCCCTGGCCTTCGCCGCGGTGGAGGTCTGCGCCCTGCCCTATCGGGACGGCGTCTCCTTCCGCCGCGGCACTCTGATGGCCGCCCTGGCCCACGGGCGGGCGGTGGTGAGCACCTTCCCCCGGGTCCCGATCCCCGAGCTGCGGGAGGGGGAGAACATCCTCCTGATTCCCCCGGAGGATCCGGCGGCCCTGGCGCGGGCCCTGGGCCGGGTGCTGGCGGAGCCGGAGACGCGCGCCCGTTTGGAGGAGGGGGCGCGACGGCTGGCCGAAATCTTCGCCTGGGAGCGCATCGCCGCGCAGGTGGAGGAAGTCTTCCGGGCGCTGCGCGCTCGTTGAGGAGGAGGAGCCGATGCATCGGAGCCGATGGCTGGCATGGCCCGGAGCCGCGTTGCTCCTGCTCGCGCTGGCCTTCGGGCTGCGGGTCTACCGTCTGGACGGCCCGAGCCTGTGGTATGACGAGGCCTTCAGCATCGCCCTGGCCCGCTCCGGGGTCTGGCAACCCCTGGAAGCACATCCTCCCCTCTTCTATCTCATCCTCCGGCTCTGGATGGCTCTCGCGGGCTCCTCCGAGTTCAGCGCCCGCTTCCTTTCGGTGGGCGTGGGGGTGTTGACCGTGGCCCTCTTCGGGGCGGCGGCGGCCCGCCTCGGGCGATCCCCATGGGCAGGGCTCCTCGGGCTGGCCTTGGCGGCCACCCTCCCCTTCTGGATCTGGGAGTCCCGCGAGGTCCGCATGTATTCGGCCCTGGGGATGTGGACGGCCCTGGCGCTGTGGATGGAACTCCGGGGCCGGCTGGGGGGGACCGCCCTCGCGGTCCTGGCCGGGGTCTACACCCATTACGCGATGCTCTGGATGGTGCCCGGGTGGCTGTTCCTCCTCGGGGCGCGCGGGCGGGCTCGCTGGCCGTGGGCGCTGATCATCGCCCTGGGGGCGGCTCCAGGGGCCCTCCACGCCCTGTGGGTGGGTCAAACCCAGGGGGCCTTCTGGCCGGGACGGCTGGATCTGATCCGGGCCCTGGGGACCCTCGGGCAGGCCCAGGCGTTGCAGGCCCGGATGGCAGGCCTTCTTCCACCACCAGGCTCCCCGTGGCTTCCGGGCCTGATCGCCGGAGCCCTCCTCCTCGTCGCCGGCCTCCTGATGGGGATCCGCTCGCGGGCGATACGGGTTCGATGGGTCTGGCTCAGCCTCCTCCCCCTCGCCATCGGGCTGGGCCTGCTCTACCGCAGCCCCAAGTTCCACCCGCATTATTTCATCGGCGTGACGGTGGCCTTCTATCTGGCGGTGGCCCTGGGCTGGGCGGAAGGGGCCCGGCGCGCCCGCTGGGCCCTCCTGCCCGGATGGCTGGCCTGGGGCCTCTTCGTCGGGCCGGCGCTCCTCTGGGCGCTGGGCCACGCGGAGCAGACCAAGGACGACTGGCGAGGGGCGGTGCGAACGGTGGAGGCCCGGCGAGGGCCGGGGGAAGCGGTGGTGCTGGTGAGCGGGTTCGCCCTCCCGGCCTATCAGGTCTACGCCCGGTCCACCACCCCGGTCCCGCTCCCCGCGGATCCCGTGGCCGATGTGCGCCACGTGCTGGACTATGAGACAGTCGCCCCGACGCTGAACGCCGTCCTCTCCGGGACCTCGGGAGCGTGGCTGGTGCAGTGGGGGGATGAGATCAACGACCCTGCCCAGGTCGCGGCGGCAGCCCTGGACTGGGTGGGAGATGAGGTGGAGACGTGGACCTTCAGCGGGGGGATCCGGGTGCGACGGTTCCTCTGGGGAAGCTTTCGGCCGCTGCCTGCGGAGCCGGAGGCCCTCTTCGGTCACGCGGGCCAGCCCATCGGGTCGAACCTGCACTGGCTGGGTTACGGCCTTCCGGGAGGGGAGCTCCCCATCGATCGCCCCCTTCCGGTGATCGTGGGATGGCGAACGACCGGGCCCCTCCCGTCCGGGTTGCGGGCTTCTCTCCGGCTGGAGCGGGAGGACGGCACGGTGTGGGGGCAGTGGGACGGGGCGCTGGGGGGCGAGACGTGGGACACGGCCCGGTGGCCGTATCCGCGCACCATCCTGGCCCGCTATGAGGTGATGGCTCAGGTGGGGACGCCCCCCGGGCGGTATCGGCCGCGCCTGGTGGTCTACCGGGGCGGGGAGGTCTGGCTGGACGCCCGGCTGAACCCGGTGGTCCGAGCGGCCCCGTCGCGTCCCTATGAGGATCCCCGGTGGGCGGAGCCGCCGCGGGCCCGATGGCCGGGCCTGGCCCTGACCCACGTGGATCTCGAAGGAGAGCCCCGCGCGTGCCGGACGCTCACCATCGCCCTCTGGTGGCGGGTGGAGGGGCCGCCTCCGGCGGCCTGGGTGCGGGTTCGCCTCGGGGAGGCCGAGGGGGTCTGGCCGTGGAACCCGGCGCAACCCGAGGCGATCTGGCAACCGGGGGAGCGATGGCGGGTCCGGTATCCGGTGCCGGTGCCCTGCGCCCCGGGGCGTTATCCCCTGGAGGTCGCCGTCGGGGAGGAGAGCGGGCAGACGGTGGGGATGGTGGAAGTGAGGCCCTGAACGGGCGCGCGGGGATGTTCCCTTCCCATCGGTCGTCCAGCGTGGCCGTTCAGCCAGGTCGCTTCTACCCGCCGATCTGGCTCATCACGCGCGCGATGGGGATGACGCCTTCGGGGAGGCCGTGGCCCCATGGTTTCCGCCAGATGGCGGCCCGGATCAGGGCCTTCAGCTCCTCATCATCGGCGCCGCTGCGAAGCGGCGTCCGCAGGTCCACCTCATCATCCCGCAAGAGACACAGGCGGAGCCGTCCCTCCGCCGTCAGGCGGACCCGGTTGCACTGGGCGCAGAAAGGCTCGCTGACCGGGCTGATGAACCCCACCGTCCCCACCGCCCCCCGGATGCGATACACCCGGGCCTCGCCGTCCAGACGGCCGTCGCCGACCGGCTCCAGCGGCCCGAATTCGCCCTCTAGGACGCGGATCATCTCGGCGGTGGAAACCACCGCCTGCTGGGCGAAGGGGGCGACGTCGGCGAAGGGCATCACCTCGATGAAGCGGACCTGCCAGGGGCGGCTCAGGGTGAGGGCGGCCAGGTCAATGACGTCTGAATCGTTATAGCCCCGAACCACCACGGCGTTCAGCTTGATGGGGGTGAGCCCGGCGGCCTCGGCGGCCAGGATGCCTTCCCACACATCCTCCAGCCGGCCCCACCGGGTGATGCGGCGGAACTTCTCGGGGTCCAGGGTGTCCAGGCTGACGTTGACCCGTTTCAGGCCGGCGCGGGCCAGGGGCTCGGCCAGGGCCTTGAGACGCAGGCCGTTGGTGGTCATGGAGATCTCCCGGATCCCGGGGAGGGCAGCCATCCGGGCGACCAGCTCCACCAGATGGGGACGGACGGTGGGCTCCCCGCCGGTGAGGCGGATCTTGTCGAAGCCCAGCTCGGCGAAGAGGCGGGCCAGACGGATCAGCTCGTCATCGGTGAGGAGCTCCTCCCGGGGGAGGAAGACCATCTGCTCCGGCATGCAATAGATGCAGCGGAGGTTGCAGCGGTCGGTCAGGGAGATCCGGAGATATCGGATGTGACGGCCAAATTGATCCAGAACCATACTCCCCCCTTCGGAGGGATCCTCCGCCTGCCCCCGGGCCCTCTCGCTCCTATTCTACCCCGGTGGAGGCGGATCTGTCCATACAGGGAAAGGCCGTCTGCGAACGCGGGCATGCGGGGCCTCCGGACCGGATTCATGGACGGTCCCTTCCGGGGCGGGGCAGGCCCTCACCCGGCCGGGCGCCGCAGGGCCGGAGCGGGTTGGGGAGCCAGGGCACGATCCCGGGGGGCGAAGGCCAGATACTGATGGAGGGTCCCCAGCCCATACAGCGCGGCGGTGCCGAGGAGCATCGCGGTCAGGCCGTAGCGGGCCTGCAGGAGCCCGGAGAGGGCGGCCCCGATCATCCAGCCGGCCTCCCAGGTCAGGTTCAGGATGCTGCTCACCGTCGCCCGCTCGGCCGGAGGGGTCTGCTCCATGCAAAACTCGGTGAAGAGCGGAGAAGCCATGTTCATCAGCGCCCCGCGCAGGATCATGGCCAGGGCGGCCAGCGGGGCCTGATCCGCAAGGGCCATCCCGATCAGGAAGACCACCGACAGCCCCTGGGTGAGGGCCACGGTCGGGATGCGCCCGATCCCACGAGCCAGGGCCGGGGCCAGCAACGTGGCCAGCCCGGTAAGGGCGGAGGCCAGGGCGAAGAGCGCGCCCAGGATCTCATCCGGCAGCCCGTAACGCTCGTGGAAATAGACGTTCAGGAAGGGGATGCTGAGGGCCGCCCCGATCCCCATCAGGAGGTTCGGGACCGCCATGTGGAAAACCGGTGCCCGCAGGGGTCGCCCCTGGCCGCGCATCGGCCTGGCGGTCATCGGAGCGCGAGGGGCCTCCCGGATAGCGAGCAGCGGCCCCAGGGAGGCGAAGTCGATGAGGGCGGTGAACAGGATGGGACCGGCGTAGGGCGTTGGCCCCACCGACTCGAGCACCCGGAAAAGATCCGGCAACGCGCCCCCTGCCAGCTCGCCTGCGAAGCCGGCCCAGAACAGGACCGCCGAGGAGAGGGCGAAGAGGGCCGCCCGTTCCGCCTCAGAGGCGTTCTCCGCCAGGAACGGCGCGTGGGCGATCACGAACAGGTTGTATCCCACCCCGATCAAGCCCACGCCCAGCCCGAGGGGCAAGGGGCCCGTCCCCAGGCCCACCCCGATGGTGCCCAGGCCCATCAGGAGGACGCCCAGGAGCATCGCCGGCCGACGGCCGATCCGATCGATCCACCGGCCCGCCGGCAGGCCGATCCCCAAAGCCAGGGCGGAGGGCAGGGCGTTCAGCAGACCCAGGAGCTCCCGGGATCCGCCCCCCTCCAGCACATGCAGGTTGAACCAGAGGCTATAGATGGCGCTGCTGAACCCATGCAGGGCCAGGGCGATCAGGAAGAGACGAACGTTCCGGTCGAAACGTCGAAGCCCGCGCATCTCCGCTTCCCTCCGGAGGCCCGACCCCCAGGGGGTCGGGCAGGGATGAGGCCGAGAGGACATCCGAGACGCTCACGCCTCCAGCGGTCCGCGGCGCGCAGGACCCAACGGCTCACCCGGAAACGACCAGCCCGCGAAACGAGGAAAAGCCCTGCCGGAGCTTCCCCGAGGCGCTCCAGAGGAGATCCATCCCCATCCTACCACACGCGCCTCAGAATTCCGTAAGAGCCCAGTGGATCCAAGAGGCCAATATTCCCGAATTTTTTGCGTATATATTGCACTATATCGAAATTTTCGCTGAAAAATTCGTGAGAAATACGCCGAATATGAGGGCTTTCGCGCGATATTACAAAGTTCAAGCGGAGAAATGGGAGCGGCGGGGGGCGGGGGTGTTGTCCGGTGGGGGGAGGGGATCTGTCGTGGAGGCGGGGATCAGGTTATAATGGAGGGGCTCCGGTCGGGAGCGGGAACCTTTCGAGGGAGGAAAGCGGTGGCCACGGCGTTGAACATCGCGCAGATCCTGCTGGCGATCGCCCTGATCGCCATCATCCTGCTGCAGGCCGGCTCCTCGCAGCTGGGAGGGGTGTTCGGCCTGGGGGATGTGGGAGTGCCCCGGAAACGGCGGGGCCTGGAGCGCACCGTCTTCAACCTCACGATCTTCCTGGCCGTCCTCTTCCTGGTCCTGGCGGTGGTGAACGTGATCGTGACCGGCACCCCCACCGGCTGAAGGAAGGCGATGGCCACCCGTCCACGTGATCCCACCCTGGCGCGCGGGCTCTACTTCCCCCTGATCCTGCTGACCCTCACCGCCCTCGGCCTGGGGACGATGATGCTCTCCCTCATCCTGCGGGCAGGCGTGGAGACGGTCCCGGCCCGCGGGGGACATTACACGGAGGCGATCGTGGGTCCGATCACCACCCTGAATCCCCTCCAGGTCCAGCCTGGGGATCCCGAGGGAGAGCTCACGCGCCTGATCTTCAACGGCCTGGTTCGGCTGGACGAGCAGGGGCTTCCGGTGGGCGACCTGGCCCAGCGCTGGGAGGTCTCCGAGGACGGCCTGCGCTACACGTTCTACCTGCGCCCGAACGTCCGCTGGCACGACGGGGCTCCTTTCACGGTGGAGGACGTGCTCTTCACGGTGCGCCTGCTCCAGTCCGAGGAGCTGCCCGGTCCGCCGGAACGGGCCCGTCTCTGGCGATCCATCGAGGTCGTCCCGGTCAACAGCCTGACGGTGCAGTTCCGGTTGCCGGAGCCCCTGGCGCTTTTCCCCGATCTGCTGACCTTCGGGATCCTGCCGGCCCATCGCCTCCGCGACGTCCCGCCGGCCCAGCTGAACACCCATCCCTTCCACCTGAACCCCATCGGCACCGGGCCGTATCGGGTGGAGGCCGTCCGCGTCGAGGAGGGGCGGATCCAGCAGATCGTCCTCTCCGCCAACCCGCAGTATTTCCGGGGCCCGCCGCTGCTCGAGCGCCTCGAGTTCCGGATCTTCCCGGACACCCGCACGGCCCTTCAGGCCTACCGGGCGGGGGAGGTGCAGGGCATCGCCCGGATCTTCCCCACGGATTTGGATCAGGTCCGCGCCCTGCCCTCGCTGAACCTGTTCTCCGCCGTGCTCTCCGGTTACGAGGCCATCCTGCTGAATCACGCTTCTCCCCTCTTCCGGGAGGCCGAGGTGCGGCAGGCCCTCTGGCTGGCCCTGGATCGCCAGCGGCTGATCGATCGGTTCCTGGCCGGCCAGGGCGTGGTGGCGGACAGCCCGATCCCGCCGGGGAACTGGGCGCGCCATCCCGCGCTCCCGCCGGTCCCCTATGATCCGGCGAAGGCCCGAGCCCTTCTGGAAGCACGGGGATGGGTGATCCCGGAGGGCGGGACGATCCGGCAGAAGGGGGATCAGGTGCTCCGGTTCCGCCTCGCCGCGAGCGCGGATGGCTTCCATGAGGTGCTGGCCCAGGAGATCGCTCGACAGTGGGAGGAGATCGGGGTGAAGGTGGACGTCGATCCCATCCCCGGGGATCTGGTGGGACAGGTGCTGGCCCCTCGCCAGTTCGACGCGGCCCTGGTGGAGATCATGGTCCCCGGGGATCCGGACCCTTACCCGCTCTGGCACGAGACGCAGGTGGAAACCGGGCAGAACTACGGGGGGTTCCGGGATCGGGACATCAGCGAGGTGATCGAGGAGGCCCGCCGGGTCTTTGACATCGCCCGCCGGCGGGAGCTTTACTGGCGCTTTCAGGAGCTCTTCCAGAAGAAGGCGCCGGCCATCCTGCTCTACTATCCGGTTTACACGTTCGCGGTGGACGAGCGGATCTCCGGGATCCAGGTGGGGGCGTTATTGAACACCCCGGCGGACCGCCTGGATGGGATCACCGGATGGTATACCCTGGTGCGGCGACGGATCATCGTGCGATAGCCTCTCCGGGAGGGGAAGGATGGGGCCTCTGGAGGTGGTGAACCGTTATTCGTTCCTGGTTCTCGGAGGAGCGGCCCTGCTCGGGCTGGCCGTCGTGCTGGGGCTGCGACGCGCGGGCGGGATCGGCTGGGGGATCTGGCTCCTGCTCCTGATCGCTCTAATCGCCTTCGGGCTGTCCCGACGGGCGCAGCCGTCCGCGCCCTTCTCCTCGGAGGAGGAGATCGCAGCCGCCTGGCGGAGCGGACGGCCGGTCCTGGTCTACTGGTTCTCGAACTACTGACTGGGGTGCCTCTCCATCCAGCCTGCCGTGCGCAGGCTCGAGCGGGAGTGGCGGGGTGGAAAGGTGCTCTACGTGGAGGCGCTGAGCCCGGCCGGGCGGGCCTTCGGCCAGCGGTGGGGGTTGCGGCTCACCCCCTCCCTCGCTCTGTTCGATGCCCAGGGCCGTCTGGTTCACGTCTGGACGGGCGCGACGACGATCCCGGGGGTGGAGGAGCTGGAGCGGCGGCTGCGGGAGCCCGGCGTCCCGGAGTGAGGGAATCCTCCCCTCCTCCCCTTACCCCTCCGGCCGGAGGCCGGGCCATCCCCGCCGGCCCATCCACCGGGAGAGCTCCGTGGCGACCAGCCAGGCGCTGGCCTCGAAGAAGGCGTAGGTGCGGCGGACGGAATCCGCAGGGGCCGACTCCAGATCGGCGTTCTCCGCCACCCAGACCACGTGCTCCATCTCCTCGATGCGGTCCAGGACCTCCCCGGGCGTGCCCGGCACCGGGATGTCCGCGTAGGTGGGCCGGCGCTGGTGAGGGAAGGTCACCGCGTAATCGGGGAGCCGGGGCAGGATCCCCATGGCGATGTAAGCGTGGTGGAAGAAGAAGACCTGATCTCCGGGCCTGGCCAGCTGGAAGGCCGGCATGAACCGGAACCCGGCGGCCTCCCAGGCGGACCAGTCCATCATCACCCGCTCCACCAGGGCGCGCAGCTCGGCGAAGGAAGGGACCGCGGAGGTCCGCAAGCTGAGGATGAACCCCTCCCGCACTTCGGAGAGGTGGTCCAGGGCGTGGTGCAGGGTGGCCTGGGCGTTTTCAGGGAGCGGCTCCCCCTGGATCCGTCGGGCGAGGGCCGCTTTGGTCTGTTCGGCCAGCCACCCCAGCGTCTGGAGCGCCTGGAGACCTGCGCGCACATCCCACAGGCGCATCCGCCATCACCTCCTGAGCTCGACGCGCCGATCAACGGTGTCTGGCATGATGATCTTACTCCCCCAGGAGGGCGCGCGCCAGCCGCTCCGGTCCCTCCGGATCGTCCGGCTCGAGTCACTGAAGCATCACCCGGTAGACCCCAGCCTCCCCCAGCCGCTCCGCTTGTTCCTGAAGCGCAGCGGGGGTGCCGATCCGGATGCCTCGAGCGCGCAGCGCTTCCTCCGGGCGCCCTGCGCGCTTTCGCCGCGCCTCCGCCGGATCCCGGCCGAAGATCAGACCGGTCATCCACGAGCGGCGCACTTCCTCGGGGCGCCAGCCTTCCCGGGCCAGGTATTCATCCAGGCGCGCGTTGAGCTCCTGGAAGGGCACCACACATCTCGTGCTCGCGGACCCGCCGGCCCGCTCCGAGGCCCAGGACCAGGCGCCCTCATGGTTCCCGGCGCCGACATTGACAGCCGTTCGGCCCACGGTTAATTTGAGGGGTGGAAATCGCTCTGAGGTTCAGACCTGAGCTGGGACAGGCGGGAAGAGGCCGGGAGCCGAACCGGTTTTCGCAGGAACGGCTTCCACCGCGACCCCTGCGCCGTCGAAGCCGAAGGGTTCGGGGCGAAAGCCCCCTCCGTAATCCGAAATTCATTTCGGCATCCATGTTTGTAGGAGCGGCTTTCGCGGCGACCTTTGCGGGATCGGGAAGACAGGGTTCGAACGGTAGGGGCGGCTTCAGCCGCGACCCTTTGTGTCATCGAAAACTGGAGGTCCGGAGTTGTCGAGGCGGCTTCCATTCCGACCATCTCATCATCGAAGACGGAGGTTCGGGGCTAAAGCCCCTCCTACAAAAATCGTCTTTTGGTAGGAGCGGCTTTCGCCGCGACCTTTGCGTCATCGAAGACGGAGGTTCAGGGTTGCAGGGACGGCCTTCACCAGGACCCTTTGCGGCCTCGAAGACAGGGTTCGGGGCTAAAGCCCCTCCTACAAAAATTGTCTTTTGGTAGGAGCGGCTTTAGCCGCGACCATTGTGTCATCGAGAGTCAAGGGTTTGGGGTTGTCGGGGTGGTGTCCGTTGTGACCCTTGCGTCATCGAAGGCGGAAGGTTCGGGGCGAAAGATCCTCCTACAAAAACCGTCTTTCGTAGGAACGGCTTTCACTGCGACCCTTGCGCCATCGAAGACGGAGGGCTCGGGGCGAAAGCCATTCATTTCGACCGTCATCCCGTCCGGTGCCGAGGCCTCGCCCGTTCTCAGCGGGGCTTTCCAGTTTTTCCGCATGTAGGGCAACTGCTCGCAGTTGCCCTACATATCCACCTGCTTAGAAAATCTGGAAGGCCCTGTGTTCTCGGGCGTCCGGATTGATTTTGAAAGCCGATCCCCTCGCGCCATCCGGGAATCCGGGAAGCGCGGAGCACGGGAAGGTTGAGGTGAGGCCAAATGACAACGCCCGAAGAGGAAGAGCTGGACGCTTACTCGCGGACGGTGATCCGGGTGGTGGAGCAGGTGGGCCCGGCGGTGGTGAGCATCCGGCCGGCGGAATCGCCCCGGCGCCGCCCGGCGGTCGAGCGGATGGGCTCCGGCTTCTTCATCACCCCGGACGGCTACCTCCTGACCAACAGCCACGTGATCCGCCCCATCCGCCATCCGGAGATCACCCTCATCGATGGCCGCACGTTCCCGGCGCGGGTGATCGGGGAGGACCCCGTCACGGATCTGGCCGTGTTGCGGGTGGAGCACGAGGGGACGTTCCCGGCGGCCCGGCTGGGGGATTCCTCGCGCCTGCGGCTGGGGCAGCTGGTGGTCGCCATCGGCAACCCCCTGGGCTTTCAGTTCACGGTGTCCGCCGGGATCATCAGCGGCCTGGGCCGGGCGCTCCAGGGTCCCGGCGGGCGGATCATCGAGGACATCATCCAGACCGACGCGGCCCTCAACCCCGGCAACTCCGGCGGCCCGCTGGTGGACAGCCGGGGCCAGGTCATCGGCGTCTGCGTGGCCACCCTTCTCGGAGCGGAGAACATCGCCTTCGCCATCCCCAGCCACACCGCGGAATGGGTGGCGGCGCTGCTCATCAAAGAGGGACGGATCCGCCGCGCTTACCTGGGGCTGGTGGTCCAGGTCCGCCCGATCCCCTGGCCTCCGGAGGCCGCGGGGCTGGAGATCGTGGAGGTGGATCGAAGGGGTCCCGCAGCCCGGGCTGGCCTCCAGGAAGGCGACATCCTGGTCCGGGTGGGGGACCAGCCGGTGAGGAGCCTGGGGGAGCTCCATCGCTTTCTGGCCCACTGGCCTCCCGGGCAGCCCCTCGCGGTTCACGTGCTGCGCCACAACCAGCTCCGTGTGTTCACGGTGATCCCCCAGGAAGCCCCTCCCCCGAGGCCGGAGTGATCCCCGTGCCTTTCGAACGTCCGAGCATATAATGGGATCCGGGACGGGCCCGGGGTCAGCGGCCCGCCGCTGAGATATCCTCCGTCTTCATCGAGGTGAAGATGGCGGAGAACCTGTTCGCCGGAAGGTATCGCATCCTGGGCACGCTGGGCCGCGGCGGGTTCGCGGTGGTCTACCGCGCCTTCGACACCGTCCTCCAGCGCCCGGTGGCCGTGAAAGTGCTCCGCGACGATCGCCTCCGGGATCCGGAGCTGCGCCGTCAGCTGGAGGCGGAAGCCCGCCTCCTGGCCAACCTCTCCCATCCCAACCTGGTGACCGTCTACGACTTCGGATGGGAGAACGAGCAGCCCTACTTCGTGATGGAATATGTGGACGGATGGGACCTCAAGACCCTCATCCGGCACGGGGCGCCCCTGGCCCTCGACCGCGCCCTGGAGCTGTTCCTGCAGATCTGCGCCGCCGTGGGCTACGCCCACCGCAACCAGATCGTCCACGGCGACCTCAAGCCCCAAAACATCCTGGTCTCCCGCTCCGGGGAGGTGAAAGTGGCGGACTTCGGGATCGCCGCGGTCCTGTGGTCCCGGGATCCCGATCGCACCACCTGGGCGACCCCGCAGTATCTCTCGCCGGAGCAGGCGGCCGGCAGCCCCCCCACGCCGGCCTCCGACGTGTATAGCCTGGGGCTCATCCTCTATGAGATGCTCACCGGCCGCCTTCCCTTCGAGGCCGGCACGCCGGCGGAGCTGATCCAGGCCCATCTGACGCAGCGGCCGCCTTCCCCCCGGCGCTTCAACCCCTCCCTGCCGGAGGACGTGGCCGCGATCATCCTGACGTGCCTGGAGAAGGAGCCCGCCCGTCGCTACCGCAACGCCGACCAGCTGGCCCAGGTGCTCCTCCGCCGTCATCCGGCCGCCACGCCGGCCCCTCCGCCGGAGCCGGCCCGGGAGGCGACCACCCGGCCGATCTCCCCGGCGCCCGCCTTGCCGGAGGAGCGGGACTGGGTGCTCTGGCTCCTCGGCGTGCTGGCGGCCCTGGCCCTGCTGGGCCTGATCCCCCTCTGGATCATGGTCTATCGGGCCTACCTGGGCGGCCCCTCCGGCCTTCCCACGCCCACCCCGCCCCCCACCATCGTCCCCACGGTCCAGGTCCCCGACCTGCGGGGGCTGGCCGTGGCGGAGGCTCAGGCCCGCGCCGCCGGGCTCGGCCTGGGGTTCACCGTCGTCCGGGAGGTGGAGGATCCCCAGCAGCCCGCCGGCGCGGTGATCGAGCAGGACCCTCCGCCGGGGGCCGTCCTTCACCCCGGGGAGCCCATCCGGGTCACCGTCAACCGGGGCGGCCCGGTCTTCCCGGTGGTCAACGTGATCGGCTACACGCTGGACGACAACATCCTGAACGGCCTGCGCTCTTACGGATGGGACGTGCGGGTGGAGCGGGTGTGGAGCCCGGAGCCGCCCGGGCGGATCCTGGAGCAGACGCCGCCGCCGGGGGCCTTGCTGGGGGTGGGCCAGCCCCTCACCCTCACCGTCAGCGCCGGGACGCGGGTGGAGATCGGGGCCAACTTCGCCAACTGGGTGATGTTAGATGCCGCGGACCTGCCGCAGCGGACGTTCCGGCCCGGAGAGGTGGTGGCGGCGACGCTGGAGTGGCGCTCCCTGCAGCGGGTGGATCAGCCCCTGGTGATCTTCGTCCACCTCATCGGCCCGAACGGCCAGATCGTCGCCCAGCGGGACGCCCAGCCCAACCCGCCGATCCCCGCCTGGCAGCCCGGGCAGATCGTCCGCGACCCCCTGGCCCTGCCCATCCCGGGGAACGCCCCGCCCGGGACCTATCAGCTGCGCACCGGGCTTTACCCGGAGGGCAACCCGGCGGCCCGCGTCATCGTCCTCAGCCCGGGCTACTCCAGCGCGGTGAACAACAGCCTCCTGATCAGCGAGCTGATCGTCCGCCCGTGAGGGGCTTTCACGGCTCCCCGGTGCCGACCTTGAAGACCGCCCGCCAGGGCTGGTAGCGGGTGAACACCCGGTCCTCATAGAGGATCTGGCCGTTCCGCTCCACCCGGCGCTTCACCAGCACGTCGGCCCCGTCCACCGCCCAATCCACCTGAACGACGCGGCCCTTCGGCAGGGTGGGATCCTCCTCGTAGATGTCCGGCCCGTGGGGGACGATGTTCGAGACGAAGGGGCCCTCCATGATCACCCGGCGGCCGTCGTCCGCCCCGTAGATCGTGAAGGTGAGGGTCCCCGCCTCGGGGTCCACCTTCGCCGTGATCAGGATGGGGGTCTCCCGATCGTTGCGGAACTTGAAATCGGCATAAGGGCTGAAGATGGCCGCGTCCAGCCCGGGCCCGAAGGTCCGCTCATACCAGCCGACCCGATAGGCGTGAGGCCAGCGCTCCACGATGGGGAAGCCCCCGAAGAAGGCGGCGCGGAACAGAGTGGTGGAAACCTGACAGAGCCCCCCGCCCACGCCTCGGATCGTCCGCCCGTTGTAGATGATCAGGGCTTCCTCGAAGCCGGTATCCACGCTCACATCCCCCAGGTGGGCGTTGAAGGAGAACACCTCCCCCGGGGGGACGATGACGCCGTGCATCCGGGCGGCGCCCAGGGTGATGTTCCGCACCCGGGACGGCGGAGAGCCCTTGAAGTTCGTCACAGCCTGCGCGATCCGCCCGGTGATCCCCAGATCCTCCGCGGTCACGGTCTCCGGATAGCGCGGGGGGATCAGGGTGAGGGCGATGGGGACCTCCCGGGTGGGCCCGCGGAGGCTCTCCCGGATGCGGGCGATCGTGGTCGGGAGGTCCACCCGATAGCCCCAGCGGGAGGGCGCGATGGGGATCAGGCGGCGCGAGCCTTCATCGAAAACGAAGCGGGCGTCCACGGGATCCGCCTGCAGGGTCTGCACGATGGGCGAGAGCCACTCCTGCAGGCGCTCCTCCTCCAGCCGGGCTTCCAGATGGGGCGTAGGCGCCTCCACCCGCTCCAGGGCGATCATGCGGCCCAGCGCGGCGGGGGAGAGCTCCCACGGGCCGGTGGCGCTCAGGGGCAGCGTGACCGTTAACGTGTCCGTCGCGACGAAGAGATGGATCGGCCCCTCCAGCCATTGCGCCAGCTGCGTCCGCGCCGGCTCGACCTCCGTCAGGGAGGGAAGCACGGTCTCCACCGGGAGGGCAAGCGTCACGGGTTGCAAGGCCGAGAGGGCCTCCAGCAGGCGCGCCCGCGTGGCGCTGCGGTCCAGCCGGATCCCCGCCCGGGCGGGGATCACCCGGACCTCCCCCTCCCGGATCTCCAGGGCGGCGTCCTGCGGGGGGCGATCGATGGCGGCGGCCAGGGCCTCGATCTGCGCCTCCAGGCGTTCGAGCTCCACCACCACCCGCGGGGCCACCCCATATCCGGCCCACCAGATCCACAGGCGATCCCAGACGTCGAGCCATCCGCGGCCGCGGCCGGCCCGCATCGCCTCTTCCAGGGTGCCCGGGATGTCCACAGAGGCGCCCAGGTCCGTCAGCGAGAGGGTCCGCTGGAGCCCGGGGCCCTGGAGGGTCAGGAAAGGACGCTGGGGGTCCGGCAGGGTGGCCTGCCAGCGCGCCTGCGCCTCCGCTTCGGTGAGCCCGCCCACCGGCACGGCGCCGATGAACACCCCGGGCCAGATCCGCCCGGCGTAGATCCACTCCAGCGCCCCCGCCGTCACCAGCCCCAGCCCGAGGATCAGCAGGAGGACGGCGGCCGGGAAGATCGGGAAGGCGCGTGGGGTCCGAACGGAGGCCGCCTGCTCGGCCATCTCAGATCCTCCCCAGCCGGCGGGCCGCCCAGGTCAGGGCCACGATGCTCTTGGCGTCCCGCAGGCGTCCATCCTCGATGGCCTCCCACAGATCCGCCCAGCGCATGGGGACCACCCGGAGCGCTTCATCGAACTCCGGATGAGCGGGACCCGGCGTCAGATCGCGGGCGAGGAAGAGGACGATCTCCTCGGTGCTGTAGCCGGGCGTGGGCCAGATGGTCCCCAGCCGCTCCCAGCGGGCGGCCTGATAGCCGGTCTCCTCCGCCAGCTCCCGACGGGCGCACGTCAGCGGATCTTCCCCCGGCTCCAGGGTGCCGGCGGGGATCTCCAGCGAGACCTGACCCACGGCGTAACGGAACTGGCGGACCAGAACCACGCGCTCGTCGTCCAGGACCGGCACGATGGCGACGGCGCCGCGATGCTCCACCACCTCCCGCAGCGTCGTTCCCCCGGAGGGCAGGCGGACCTGGTCCACCCGCAGGTTGAGGATCCGGCCCTCGTAGATCCTCCGACTCTCCAGGGGGACCTCGGCAGCGATCGGATCCATGCGCTCTGGAGACGTCCCCATGGTTTATGGGCTGGGGATGATCAGCCGCTGGCCGGGGTAGATCGCGTTGGGGTTGGTGATCCCGTTCCGGGCGGCGATCACCGTCCACAGCATGTTGAACTTCAGCCCGATGCGGAACAGGTTATCCCCGGGCTGGACGATGTAAACCCGCTCGCCCCCGGTGGGCGTCCCGGCGGCCGGCGCGGAGACCGGGATCACCAGCCGCTGCCCGGGCACGATGAAGTCCGGGTTGATCAGGTTGTTCGCCCGGGCGATGGCCTCCACCGTGGTCCCGTAGCGGAGGGCGATGCGGAACAACGTCTCCCCCGGCTGGACCACGTGGGTCACCTGGGCGGGCGGCGCGGCGGTGGGGGCCGGAGCGACCGGCGTGGGAGGAGGAAGCGGGGAGAAGAAGGGCGTGGGCGTGGGGGCGCCTTCGGGCATGATGGGGGTGACCGGCAGGAACGTCGGCGTGGGCGGCATCGCGGGCGCGACCGTCGCGGTCGCCGTCGGCGCGCCGAAGAGCAACCCCGGAGGGGTTGCCGTGGGCACGGGGCCGGAGCGGGAGCGCGTGGGGCGGCACGCGGTCAGGGCCACCAGCGCCGCCAGGCCCAGCCAGGGCAAAGCACGAGGCATGCGCTTTCCAACCATGAGCGCCTCCTGCAGCTTCGCACTTCAGGATTTGCGGATCCGCCCCTCTCGCGGTGGACGGAATCCTCCGCGCGTGCGGATGGATCCGGGAGAGAACTTGTTAAGAAGACTAACACGAGCAGGACGGGCGGGCAAGGGGGACGCCTCCTGCCCGGCGAGCAGGACAACTGCGAGCAGCTGTCCTGCGATCTTGGGACACACCCCCGGCGATCGTTATCAAAGACAAGCGCTCCCTTACAGGGAGATCAAGGGGTTATGTTCGAATCGAATGCGTGGGCGGGGCGACGGCGAAACCGCTGCCCTGCCGTCCCGTGGCCGAAAGCGATCATCCGACTGGAGCGCCTGCGCAAGCCCTGTCCGGGTTGGAATGGAGGCGCAGGTTGCATGGAGGATGGTTTCCCGTTACCATAAAAGGCGCTCACCCTGCACGAAGGGAGGACCCATGGCGCGGGAGCCGGTGAAGCTGGCCATCATCGGGGGCAGCGGCCTCTATGAGATGGAAGCCCTGCGGGACGTGGAGGAGGTGCGGATCTCGACGCCCTTCGGGGATCCCAGCGACGCCATCATCATTGGGACGCTGGAGGGGCGGCGGGTGGCTTTCCTCCCCCGGCACGGGCGCGGCCATCGGATCTCCCCCAGCGAGATCAACAGCCGCGCCAACATCTATGCCCTGAAAACCCTCGGGGTGGAGCGGATCGTCGCCGTCAGCGCCTGCGGGAGCCTGCGCGAGGAGTTCGCCCCCGGCCACGTCGTGGTGCCCGATCAGCTCATCGACGCCACCAAGGGCAAGCGCGCCTACTCCTTCTTCGGCAACGGCCTGGTGGTCCACATCTCGATGGCCGACCCCTTCTGCCCCCACCTGAGCGAATACGTCTATCAGGCCGTGAAGGCGGTGGGGGGCACCGTGCATAAGGGCGGGACGTTCATCACCATCGAGGGGCCGAGGTTCTCCACGAAGGCGGAGAGCCGGGTGTGGCGCCAGTGGGGGGCGGACATCATCGGCATGACCGCGGTGCCGGAGGCCCAGCTGGCCCGGGAGGCAGAGATCTGCTACGCGGCCATGGCCCACGTGACCGATTACGACGTGTGGCGGGAGGCCGAGGAGCCGGTGACCGCGGAGATGGTGATCCGGCGTCTGGCGGCCAACGTGGCCCTGGCCAAGGAGGCCATCCGGGTCCTGGCCCGGACGCTCCCGGAGGAGCGGCCGTGTGCCTGCGGCAGCGCCCTCCAGCACGCCTTCGCCACCGACCTCTCCCTCGTCCCCGAATCCCTCAAGCGGGATCTCGCCCCCATCCTGGGGAAGTATCTCCCCCCATCCGCCTGATCCGACCGGAACGCGCGGGCCCGGCTCCCGAAAGAGCCGGGCCCTTCATTTGCTTTAGCGGTGCACCCACACGTAGGTGCCGGGGTTGTCCGGAGTGGCCCGCACCAGGGGCCGATCCCCGTAAGGCTCCGCCCACTCGTAGAGCCAGCGGGCGTCCCGCGGGGAGAGGTTCACACACCCGCGGCTGTGCGGGAACCCGAAGCGGTCATGCCAGTAGGTGCCGTGGAGGGCATATCCCTGATAGAAGAACATGGTCCAGGGGACGTCCTCCAGATAGTAGTAGCCGAAGATGTCCCCGTCCATTCGGGTCGCCCGCACCTTGACCTGGATCCGGTAGAGGCCGGTGACGGTGGGGGTCCACGGCCGCCCGGAGGAGATCAAGGTGGCGAACACCAGGCGATCCCCTTCATAGGCCGCCAGGGTCTGCTCGTAAAGATTCACCTCGATCCACTTGGCGCCGGGCGGGATCCCCTCCGGCCGTCGGGTGGGGAACACCAGGCCGACGGCCTGGGCCTTCACCCACTGATCCGGGCCGACCCGATACCAGACCTGATCGCCGATCTCGCGGGTTTCCTCCACGGTGATGCGCGTGTAGCGCCCTAACAGCGGGGCTTGCGGATCAGGGGCCCGGCCGGGCGCTGTGGAAGGCCGCGTCGCCTGCACGATCCAGCCGAAGGGGCGCGAGGGCGGCTCGCTGAACACCACGCCCTGGAATGCGGACGGCGCCCCGAAGGCCAGGTAGGCGGCGTCGATGTATTCGTCTGGATTGATCAGATAGAACACCTTCCCGCCCGCCTCGACCCGCCCGTGCACGCTCACCCACACGTAGCCGGCCGGAAAGACGCGGCGCGGCGCGCCTCCGTTGAGGGCTTCCTCCGGGGAGCGATAGGTCGGGGCGGGCGCCTTCACATAGGCGTAGGTGTAGGGCACCAGCGGCTCGGCCTGCTTCACCCCACCCCCTCCAGGACGGCCTCCTTCCGAAGCGGGGCGGCCCGATATCGAGGCCGCCGTCCGCAGGAGACGAGGTCGGGGGCAGAACTGCGGATCCCCATCCGGCGGCACGCAGTCCGCAACGGTTGGAAGCATCATACCCATGAACAGCAAAATAAGGCCCCCCATGGTTCCCCCCGGCGGGTCGGTTCAGAGCTTCCGGGCGCTACCCTCGGGTGGCCCTCTCTAAATTATAAACGTATCGAGGTGCCGGAAAGTTCCTGGACGCTATCCGGACGAAAAGGATGCGGATCTCCTCCGAGAACCGGATGCCGGGGCCCATGGTCGGAGGAACGGGCGTCCGGCATCCCGGAAGACCGGCGCGAAGGTGCCTCAATCCCGGAAAGATCGAGGGGGAACACCCATGGCCCGGGCAGCCGGAGCGGCTCGTCCTGTCCCCTGGGGTCCACGCCGATCAATTCCAGGATGCGCAGGGCACCGGGAGCCGGCGCGGCCGCGCCGGGCCTTGGGAAGAAGAAAACACGAAAGCAACCATCCCCCTCCTCCCGAACTGCTCCGCCATCCGGGAGCGGACGCCAGACGCGCCGGGGGTCCGGCGGCGGGAAACAGATCTGTGCCCGCACGCCGGAGGGGGCGATCACCGCTCGCTCCATCGTCATGGCGACCCCGTTCGCGACCACGGTCCGCCGATCCTCCCGGATCACGCCGGGATGGACAGGGACACGGAGATCGAAAACGAACGGCCCTCGCTCCTCTCGAACACCGGATGGGAGGTCAATGGCGAGGCGCAGGCGCAACCGGAGCCGCAAGAGCTCCGGAAGCGGCGCATAAGCTGCGCTCTCGAAGGACAGGATGGAAGCCTGCTCTCCGGGAGGCAGCGCCATTTGCATTGCCTCCGAAGCGCCGATCAGCCCCTCCTCCATCTCCAGCGGAAATGACCGCCCAGCCTCGTCGGTTAGAAGGACCTCGGAGAGCGCAGCCCGCTGCCCGGGATCCGCGGGGCCCTGCACGCGATAGCCGATGCGGATGGAGCTCCAGTCCGCATAGACCCACTCCAGAAGCACCCGATAGCCTCCCTGTTCCTGTTGCAGATGCAATGGCTGAACGGAGAGCGCCCCCTCCGGGCCTTGGGACAGCACAAAGGATTCCCACAGGCTTCCGGCGGAGGCGATGGCCCCGACAGCCAGCGCCACGAGGAGCAGCGGGATTCCCCAGGCAGGCCATCCGCTGAGCTTCCCGAGGCGGGCTTTCCGGGAAGCGGACGAAGCGATCCGCTCCCGGATAGCCGGCCAGAGATCCGGCGAGCGAGGGATTTCTTCCTCCGCGATTTCCCTTAACCATCGGGACAGCTCGCGCTCATCCATGGTCCTCTCCCTTTCGGTCCGGCGCGCCGGGGGATCCGAGGATGCCTCGCAGGCGGATCCGCCCTTCATACAGGTAGTGCTTCACGGTGCCTGTGGTGCATCCCATCAGCTCGGCGATCTCCTTCTCCGGGAGCTCGTGATAGTAACGCAACACGATGGCGGTCCGCTGGGTTGGGGAGAGCAGCCCCAGAGCTTGCCAGACGCGTCGCCTTTGCTCCGCCTGCTCCGCCATCTGCTCCGGAGAGGGATGGGGATCCCCCCAGGTGGATTCCAAAGGATCCTCCATCTCCAAGAAGGAGGGAGAAGAGGCTGGAAGATGCCGATCCCGCCGTCCGGCCAGGCGCAGGGCCTCCCGGATGACGAGGCGCAGGAGCCAGGGCCAGAAAGGACGTCGAGGGTCGAACCGATGACGGTGTTCCCAGGCGCGCAGGAAGGCGTTCTGCGCCGCGTCCTCGGCGTCCATGCGATCCCGCAGGATCAGATAGGCGGTGCGAAGCGCCCGCAGCTCATATGCCCGGACCAGCACCTCCAGTCCCTCCGGATCGCCCCGCTGCCACCGCTCAACGGCCTGGGCCTCATCCATCCACCCATCCCTCCGGAGCGCGTGGTGAGGTCCAGTGTTCAGTAACCTCGCCGTGCGGAAGAGATCCGATCATTGAAGCCATAAGCCGTCAGATCCAGGACGCTCGCGGTGAAGGTGCGGCGATCTCCCCCGTAGTTGATATGTTCAAAGTAAGTGCTGGCCCCTGCCCCGGAGGGGATCCAGATGGACGAAGTGATATCGTTAAGGTTGATGGCGCGGAAATCGTTGTAGTCATAGCACAGCGCGAAGTTCCGTCCTCCGTAATATGTGTGCTCCCACACTACCGCGTAATATGCGCAGGCCACCGGGACGACGGCTCCCTGGCGTCGCAGGGTTTCTACCGCCTCCGGATGAACGCCCGGCAGCTCCAGCCCGGTGGCCGCTGCGAGCTCCTCGTTTGTGCGGTAGCAGGTCACGATGCCCGGGCCCCGCCCATCATGGCAATGGGGTTCGATCCCCTGGGCCAGGAGCGCTTCAAAGGGAACCAGCTGCCCGTAATACCAGACCGGGACGTAGCGGGGGGAAGGTGTGGGCGTCGAACCGCCGTCCATGGCAGCCCGGAGAGCGCGGACCCTCTCGGGGTCTGTGTTCGGCAGGTCGAGCCCGGTCGCTGCGGCCAGCTCCTCGTTCGTGTCGTAGCATGTGATCACCCCTGGGCCGGCCCCGTCATGGCACTTCGGCTCGACGCCTCGGGCGATCAGCTCCCCGAAGGGAACCCACTGCCCCTTATACCACACCAGACGCGCCGGATCTCCCCAGGAAGGGCGCGTGGCCGCCCCTACGCTGAGAAGGGCCAGCGCTCCTGCTCCCAGGAGGGCCAGGCCCAAGCCCGCAACCCGAAGCCCTTGCCGGATACGGATCATGATCCACCACCTTGAGGATCGTTTCCACCATGGAATACCCAGCAAGGGCGGAAAAGGTGGGAGATCCCGTCGCGGGATCTGGCCGCCGGACGCGGCGAAAAGCAGCTTTTAGAAGCCTTTCCGGAGCGTCAGCCTTCAAAGAGACGGGCCAGCTCGTCCCGGGGGAAGGGTTGGAGAGGGATCCGCCGGCCCCCTCGCTCGATCCATCGCCCTTCCTCCGGCGGCCGCAGCTCGCCGATCAGGGCGGCCGGGCGCCCGGCAGCGATCAGCGCCTCCCGGATGGTCGGGGCGTCCTCCGGAGGGGCGGCGATCAGCAAGGAGCCTGAGGCCAGCAACCCCCACGGATCCAGCCCGTAATGGGCGCACAGCGCCTGGGTCTCCGGATACACCGGCACGGCCTCGCCCTCCACCCGAAGGCCCAGGCCCGCGGCCTCCGCCAGCTCCCACAGCCCGGTGGCCAGCCCCCCTTCGGTGGGATCGTGCATGGCGTGCACCCGCCCGGCGCGCTGGGCGATCCGGGCGTCCTCCACCACGCTGATCCCGGGGGTGTAAAGGAAATCGGCGCACCGCCGCAGGAATTCCTCCCCGAAGACCGGCAACAGCTCGGCGCGTTTCTCCCGGGCGATCACCGCCGTCCCCTCGATGGCGATGGGTTTGCTCAGGATCAACCGATCGCCCGCCCGCGCCCCCCGCGGCGTGATCAGGCGCTCCGCCTCCACCTCCCCCAGCATGAAACCGGCGAGGATCGGCCGGTCCAGCCCATAGGTCACCTCGCTGTGGCCCCCGATCAGGGTGATCCCCAGGGCCTCGCATGCGGCGCGCAGCTGCCCGAAGATCTCCTCCACCAGCGCCCGGTCCGTGCGCCCCTCCGGCAGGAGGAGGATGGCCAGCATCCAGCGGGGGGCGGCGCCGGTGGTGGCGATGTCGTTGGCGTTGATCTGGACGGCATACCAGCCAATGGCCTCAGTGGCGAAGGTGATGGGGTCCGCCTTGACCACCAGGCATCGGTCCCCCATCTCGACCACGGCGGCATCCAGCCCCACCCCAGGCCCCAGACGCACCCGTGGGTCCGAGATGGGGTAATCCAGCAGGCGCCGCATCCACTCCAGCGGGAGCTTGCCGACGGGCAAGATCTCCGTCATCTTCCCCTCACCTCCCGGGATAGATGTGTGCCGAATGAATTCGGCCTCCAGAGGCCTTCGGCCAACGGTCGGCCTGCGCCGACCAAAAAGGCATCCTTTGCGTCGGCGAAGGCCGACGCCCGGCGCATAGCGCCCGAAGAGGCCGATTTCAATCGGCGCGAAAGCCTTCGGCCGATGGTCGGCCTGCGCCGACCAAAAAGGCATCCTTTGCGTCGGCGAAGGCCGAGGCCCGGCGCGCAGCGCCCGAAGAGGCCAATTTCAATCGGCGCGAAAGCCTTCGGCCAACGATCAGCCCGCACGCCGAATGAATTCGGCCTCCAGAGGCCTCCGGCCCACGGTCGGCCTGCGCCGACCAAAAAGGCATCCTTTGCGTCGGCGAAGGCCGACGCCTGGCGCATAGCGCCCGAAGAGGCCGATTTCAATCGGCGCGAAGGCCTTCGGCCGACGACCAGCCCGCACGCCGAATGAATTCGGCCTCCAGAGGCCTCCGGCCCACGGTCGGCCTGCGCCGACCAAAAAGGCATCCTCTGCGTCGGCGAAGGCCGACGCCTAGCGCGCAGCGCCCGAAGAGGCCGATTTCAATCGGCATCAGGGCCTTCGGCCCGCAGTCGGAATGCGCCGACCGTTTCAGGCACCGAAGGCCTCATACCGTCGGATCCCCAGCCGCCAGAGCAACGTCACCAGGGAGACCGCTACCGCCAGCCAGAGGATCTGGGCCAGGAACCCCTGCGCGATGCGGTCCGGAGGGAGACGGCCCAGGAGCATCTCCAGGGGGAAGGAGAGCATCAGCGGGAAGGGCGTCCAGCGGAGGGCGTTCCGGATCCCCTCGGGCATCAGGGCCAGGGGGATCACATAACCGGATCCCAGCGCTTTGATGAAGAACCAGACCTCATGGAAGGCCACCGCCTGGGAGGTCCAGAAGGCGGTGAGGCCGATGGCATACTGGAAGAAGAACTCCAGCAACAGGGCGAGGAACGTCGCCAGGAGGACCCGGACGACGTTCACAGGGGCGAGATCCAGTTGAGGGCCCGGATACAGATAGAGGGCCAGGGCGATGGGTGGGCCGACCAGGAGGGCCTGCAGGGGGCGGGAGGCCAGGGTGCGCGCGAGATCGTAATGCAGCGGATGGAGGGGACGGAGCAGCCGCGCGCTCAACCCCCCGGTCCGGATGTCCCGGTTGAGCTCCCACACGATCCAGACGCCCGTCATGCGGCGCAGGAAGATCGCCGCCAGATAATACCCCACAAAGGTCCCCGCGTCGAAGGAGCCGACGGGGCCCTCCCGCGCCATGGAGAGCCAGACAGCGAGCATCACCAGCGGCACCGCCCCCGAGAGGATCCAGATCAGGATCTGGATCCGGTATTCCAGGGTGCGGGCCCAGTAAATGCGCAACAGCGTGGGATAGGCCCGCAGCGTGGCGGCCGCAGCGGCCCATCCTTCCGAGAGCGCGGTGGGGCGCGGGGAGCCGTTCATTCCCCTTCCTCTTGCGATCCCGATTCATCGATCTCCAACGCGGAGGCCTCCGCGAACACCCGCCGGATGACCTCCTCGACCGGCGGCTCCTCGATGGCCAGGTCGGTGATCGGGAGGGCGGTCAGCATGGCCGCGGCGATCTCCGCCGTGCGGGCCCGCGGCACCCGCAGCTCCGCCCGGTGGGAGTTCAGGCTCAGCACCTCCCCATATGGGGAGAGAGCGCTGACGGGAAGGGGTTGGGCCATGGTCACCCGCACGACGCGGTAGGGGGCCACCCGCTCCGCCAGCTCCTCCAGGTCCCCATCGTAGAGCAGACGCCCCCGGTGGATCACTAGCACCCGCCGGCAGAGGGCGGCCACGTCGGCCATGTAATGGCTGGTCAGCAGCACCGTCGCCCCCGTGCGGCGGTTGTATTCCCGGATGAACTCCCGGATCCGGGCCTGCATGGTTACATCGAGGCCGATGGTGGGCTCGTCCAGGAACAGCACCTGCGGCCGGTGGAGGAGGGCGGCGGCCAGCTCGCACTTCATGCGCTCCCCCAGGCTGAGCTTGCGCACCTGCTTGGTGAGCAATCCTTCCAGATCCAGCAGCTCGACCAGCTCATCCAGCGTGCGTCGGAACTCCGCCTCCGGGATCCCGTAGACCGCCTGGTTCAGCAGGAAGGTTTCAATGGCCGGCAGATCCCATAGCAGTTGCTGCTTCTGGCCCATCACCAGCGTGATCCGGCGCAGGAAGGCCCGCTCCCGACGCTGGGGGATGAACCCCAGCACCCGGACCTCGCCGGCGGTGGGGTGCAACAGGCCCGCCAGGACCTTCAGGGTGGTGGTCTTGCCGGCGCCGTTCGGCCCCAGGAAGCCCACGATCTCTCCGGGATCGATGGTGAACGAGATGTCCTCCACCGCCCGGACCACCCGATACTGCCGACGGAAGAAAGAGCGCACGGAGCCCATCAGACCGGGGGCCTTGTGATGGACGGTGTAGTATTTGTGAAGGCGGCGGACCTCAATGGCATGCATGGGATCGATCCGGGCGTCGCGTCACGGGTTCTGGCCGGGATCCTCCGGCGGGGGGGATGCGGCCGGGGCGCGCGCTTTGTCTTCCTCCAGGAAGAGGAGCAACAGCACCATCCCGACCACGATGGCGCTGTCGGCCAGGTTGAAGACCGGCCAGAACTTGAAGTCCAGGAAGTCGGTGACGAAGCCGAAGCGCAGCCGGTCGAGCAGGTTCCCGAAGGCCCCGCCCAGCTGCAGGCCCAGGGCGATCTGAACCGGCCAGCGGGCGGTGGCAAGCTGTCGGGTGTAGAGCAACAGGAAGGCGATGACCACCACCGCCACGGCGACCAGGATGGAGCCCCACTCCCGGAACAGGCCGAAGGCGATCCCCGTGTTGGTCACATGGGTGAACGTGAAATAGCGGGCCAGGGCCGGGATGGGCGCCCACGATTCATACAGAGCCAGGTTCTCCCGGACCCAGGCCTTGCTTCCCTGATCGGCGGCGAAGGTCAGGATCGCCACCGCCCATAACAACCTGCGTCGCCCCATCCGCAATCCTCCTCCGCGCGCTGCATGGTTCCACGCAAGCCCCGAACGTCCGCCTCATGGATCGAAGCCGCCCTCGCCGGGCGCGGGCAGGGCCCCAATCCGGGGAAGCGTCCACGGATCTCGATGCGGATGCATGGATCCGATCTCCGAAGACCTTCGCACGCTCCCGCCCGCTCGTTCGCGCCCCTGTTCACGGACGGCCCCCGTCGCGCATCCCTCCCGCGTCCGGCTCACCGCTCCCGACGGGCCTGGCATTCCAGACAGAAGGCGGCGAAGGGGAGAGCCTTCAGCCGGGCGACCTCAATCGGCCGGCCGCACTCCTGGCAGATCCCATACGTGCCCTCCTCCATCCGTCGCAGGGCGGCTTCCACCTCGCGCAGGCGGGCCTCCAGGTGACGGCGCAGGGTCACCCGGGTCGCCTGATCCATCACATCGGTGGCATCATCGGCCATGTGATCATGGTAGCCGATGCCCTCCGGCGCCCGGGCATCCAGGCGCGCCAGCTCCTCCCGCAAGCGGCTCCGCTCCTCCTCCAGCGCTTGACGCAGGGACTCAAAAGGGATCGTCATCGGCCGCCCCTTTCTGCTCCACGCAGGCCTGAGGATCAGACTTCTATGACGCTTCGAAGGAGTTCGCATCTTAAGAAATTGTAAAACAAAACGGTGGATATGGATGCGGGGGAGCGGACCGCCGGATCGCCCCCGTTGGATCCGCGTACGGCCCTGCGAACCCGATGGGCCCGTGGGGAGGCGGTTCGGCTTCCCCCAGGAAGACGGCCGTGGCTTCTCCCTCCGGAGCGAAGGCGTTGATGTCAAAAAGATTTAACGATCCTTTTAAGAAACCGGGAAGGTCCCTTCACCCCGCTTTGGGGGGACGCCGGTAAGATGAGGGTGGAATCTCGGAGAAGGAGGCTGCATATGGAGACAGTGGTGCAGATCGATGAGCGGCTCCGGCAGCTCCGGGAGGAGCTCACCCGGATGGTGCGCAACGGGGAGGATGAGGAGGGGCTCCGCTTGCGACGCATGCTGGCGGAGCTGGAGCGTCTGGAGGCGCTGCGTCGGGAGCTGCGGGCGTGGCGCCAGGCGGCGTGATCGGTTCCGATCGCCGATGACCCGGGAGGGAAAGATGCGCCCCTCGGTGGCGGAGGAGTTCGCGGAGGGCCTGCCGGCGTGGGGCCGGCTGCAGCACCGGCCGGAGGGCCTGCAGCCCGGCTACGCCGATCTGGCCGATTTGCTGTTCGCCCTTGACTCCGGCTGGGAGATCGATCCGCCGGTTTATGCCTATGCGGAGGCCGGCTGGCGTCCTTACTACCACATCCTTCTCAAGCGCGAGGGGCGCTACGTGCTGCTGAGCCTGCCGGACACGGAAGCCCTCCGCGCGTTCTTGAGGGAGCAGGGGATCCGCGTGGAGGTGCGCGCCGCCGCTTCTCCGGCGCGCCGGGGGAAGCGGGGCTCGAAGTAGCTCTCCTCTCGCCGGGCCGGGTCGTCGCGCCGCGCATACGGAGAAGCGATGGCCTGGCGCGGGGAGAAGAGGCGCCCGAGCTCCCTCCCCGATCCACTCCACCAAACTGATGGGAGGTGTGCGATGAAATGGCGTTCCGTTCTCAGCAAGGCTGCAGCGCTGCTGGTGATCGCGGCGGCGGCGTGCCAGCCGGCGGCGACAGCGACTCCCCCGTCCCCTTCTTCAGCTCAGACGCCCGCACGCCTGAGCGGCGAGATCAAAGTCGATGGGTCCTCCACCGTCTACCCGATCACGGAGGCGGTCGGTGAGGAGTTCCAGAAGCTCCACCCCGACGTGAAGGTGGTGGTGGGGATCTCCGGCACCGGCGGGGGCTTCAAGAAGTTCTGCAACGGCGAGACGGACATCTCGGACGCCTCGCGCCCCATCTTGCAGAAGGAGATCGACACCTGCGCCCAGAACGGCATCGAATACATCGAGCTCCCCGTGGCCTATGACGCCCTCTCGGTGGTGGTCAACCCCCGGAACGACTGGGTCGCCTGCATGACCGTGGCGGAATTGAAGAAGATCTGGGAGCCGGACGCCCAGGGGAAGATCACCCGCTGGAACCAGGTGCGGCCGGAGTGGCCGGACGCCCCCCTCAATCTCTACGGCCCGGGCACGGACAGCGGGACCTTCGATTATTTCACCGAGGCCATCGTGGGCAAGGCCAAGGCCAGCCGGGGCGACTACACCGCCAGCGAGGACGACAACGTCCTGGTTCAGGGGGTGGCCAACGATCAACACGCCCTGGGGTATTTCGGCCTCGCCTACTACATCGAGAACCAGGGCAAACTGAAGGCGGTCGCCATTGACAACGGGAAGGGCTGCGTGCTCCCCTCGGAGGAGACGGTGCGGAACGGAACCTATCAGCCCCTCTCCCGTCCCCTCTTCATCTACGTGAGCCGCAAGGCCGCGGATCGCCCGGAGGTGGAGGCCTTCGTTCGGTTCTACCTCGAAAAGGGCCCCGCCCTGGTCAAGCAGGTTGGATACGTCCCGTTGCCGGATGCGGTTTACCAGCTGGCCCTCAAGCGCTTCGAGGCTCGCAAGGTGGGGACCCTGTTTAAGGGCGAGCCCCCGGTGGGGCTGTCGATCGAGGACCTGTTGAAAGCGGAGCAGTGAAGCTTTCCGGGCGTCCGGGAACGGCCTGGATCGCCTATACTGGATATGGGCGAGGGGGCGGCGCCTTTGGGGATGCCGCCCCCTCGCAGGACCCTCCGCTCATGGAGCCGGGATCCATGGGGCTGACTGCTCGCTCGGCGGTGGAGATCTCCGCGGCCCGCCTCCAGAGGGGCATGGCGGCCCGCTGGCGGGAATGGGGGGAGCTGGCCGTCCAGGCCCTTCTGTTCTTCGCGGCCATGGTCTCCGTCTTCACCACCATCGGCATCGTCGCGGTCCTCCTGGTGGAGGCCCTCCCCTTCTTCCAGCAGGTCTCTCTGAAGGAGTTCCTGCTGGATCCCCAGTGGACGCCGCTGTTCGCCCAGAAACATTTCGGGATCATGCCGCTGGTGGCGGGAACGTTCCTCACCTCGGCGGTGGCGCTGGCCCTGGCCATGCCGGTGGGGATGCTGAGCGCCGTCTATCTCAGCGAATACGCCTCGCCGCGAGTCCGGGCCGTCTTAAAGCCCGCCCTGGAGCTTCTGGCCGGCGTCCCCACCGTGGTCTACGGGTATTTCGCGTTGCTCACCGTTACGCCCCTTCTGAAGCGGATCATCCCGGATCTGGAGACCTTCAACGCCCTCAGCGCCGGCCTGACCATGGGCGTGATGATCATCCCCCTGATCTCCTCCCTGAGCGAGGACGCCCTGTATGCGGTCCCTTCTTCGCTGCGGGAGGCGGCTTACGCCCTGGGCGCCACGCGCCTGGAGGTGGCGGTGCGCGTGGTGATCCCGGCGGCCCTCTCCGGGATCGCGGCCTCGTTCATCCTGGCGGCTTCCCGCGCCGTCGGAGAGACGATGATCGTGGCCATCGCCGCCGGGCAGCGGCCGACGCTGACCCTGGACCCCCGGCGGGCGATCGAGACGATGACCGCCTACATCGTCCAGGTCAGCCTGGGGGACACCCCCCACGGCACCCTGGAGTTCCGCACGATCTTCGCAGTGGGCCTGGTGCTCTTCCTGATTACCCTGGTCCTGAACCTGATTGCCATGAGGATCATTGAACGCTATCGGGAGGTTTATCGGTAGGCCGGGAGGTGCGCGCATGGGACATCGGCAACGGCGGGAGCTGTTAGGGAAGCTGTTCGAGGGGATCGCGCTGGCGGCCACGGTCTTCGGCTTGCTGATCCTGGCCTTCCTGCTGCTCGACGTGGCCCGCCGGGGGCTGGGGGTGCTCTCCTGGTCCTTCCTCACTTCCTATCCCTCCCGGTTCCCGGAGCAGGCGGGGATCCGCTCGGCGCTGCTGGGGACCATCTGGGTCATGGCGCTGACGGCGCTCTTCGCGGTGCCCCTGGGGGTGGCGGCCGCCATCTACCTGGAGGAATACGCGCCCCGCAACCAGCTGACCCGGCTCATCGAGCTGAACATCAACAACCTGGCCGGCGTGCCTTCGATCATTTACGGCCTGCTGGGGCTGGAGCTGTTCGTCCGGGCGCTGCGGCTGGAGCGCAGCATCCTGGCCGGCGCCCTCACCCTCAGCCTGCTCGTCCTGCCCATCCTGATCGCCGCCTCCCGGGAGGCGCTGCGGGCGGTTCCGATGAGCCTGCGGGAGGCCGCCTTCGCTCTGGGGGCCACCCGCTGGCAGGTGATCCGTCATCAGGTGCTGCCGGTGGCCTTCCCCGGCATCCTCACCGGGATGATCCTGACCCTCTCCCGGGCCATCGGGGAGACCGCCCCGCTGATCACCATCGGGGCCCTGACCTTCGTCGCCTTCGATCCTCGAGGTCCTCTCGACAAGTTCGCGGTGCTTCCCATCCAGATCTTCAACTGGGTCTCTCGACCCCAGGCGGGCTTCCACGCCCGCGCGGCGGGGGCCATCCTGGTGTTGCTGGCGGTTTTGCTGTCTATGAACGGGCTGGCCATCTATCTTCGCTATCGCCTGCAGCGGCGCTATCAGTGGTGAGGGGGAACGCATGGAGGAGATCGTCCTGGAGACGCAGAACCTCACCGTCTACTACGACGGCCGTCCGGCCATCGAGGGGATCTCCATGAAGATCCCCCGCCGGCGGATCACGGCGATCATCGGACCCTCCGGGTGCGGCAAAAGCACCCTGCTGCGTTGCTTCAACCGGATGAACGACCTCATCCCCTCCGCCCGCGTGACCGGCCGGGTCCTGTTTGAGGGCCTCGACCTCTACGGCCCGGATGTGGATGTGGTGGAGGTGCGGCGGCGCATCGGGATGGTCTTCCAGAAGCCGAACCCCTTCCCCAAGAGCATTTATGAGAACGTGGCCTTCGGCCCGCGCATCCAGGGGATCCGGGACCGACGCAAGCTGGACGAGATCGTGGAGCGCTGTCTGCGAGCGGCGGCCCTGTGGGATGAGGTCAAGGACAAGCTGCACCAGAACGCCCTGACCCTCTCCGGCGGCCAGCAGCAGCGCCTGTGCATCGCCCGGGCCCTGGCCACCGAACCCGAGGTGCTGCTGATGGACGAGCCGGCCTCCGCCCTGGACCCCATCGCCACCATGAAGATCGAGGACCTGATGCGGGAGCTGGCCCGGGAATACACCATCGTGATCGTCACCCACAACATGCAGCAGGCCGCCCGGGTGAGCGATTACACCGCCTTCATGCTGGCCGGGGAGGATCGGGTGGGGCGGCTCATCGAGTTCGGGCCCACCCAGCAGATCTTCACCCGCCCGCGGGATCGACGCACGGAGGACTACATCACCGGACGGTTCGGATGAGGAGGGTCGATGAACACGCGGAAGCCGCGCGTGCTGGTGCTGTGCACCGGGAACGCTGCCCGCAGCCAGATGGCAGAGGGGCTGATCCGCGCCGCCCTGGGAGACCGGGTGGAGGTCTTCTCCGCCGGGACCCATCCGGCCGGCTACGTGCACCCGATGGCCATCCGGGTGATGCGGGAGATCGGGATCGACATCTCCGGCCAGCGCAGCAAATCGCTGTCCGAGTTCATCGGACAGCCCTTCGATCTGGTCCTCACGGTCTGCGACGATGCGGCCGAGGAGTGCCCGGTCTGGCCCGGCCAGGGCGAGCGGATGCATATCGGTTACCCCGACCCCGGCCGGCGGGCCTGGGACGAGGAAGGGATGCTGGAGGAGTTCCGCGAGGTCCGGGATCGGATGCGGGAGGAGCTGATCCCGGCCCTGCGGCGCTGGCTGGAGCGACGGGAGACGGAGCAGAGGATGCTTGACCGGGCGCCGGCCGGGGATTACCATACGGGCGCCAGGTCCGGAAAGGAGGGGCTGATGCAGGCGCGGGTGATGCTGGAGCGCGATCTGAGCGCCATCCGTCAGGATGTGCTGCGGCTGGGGGGGATGGTGGAGCAGGCCATCGATCGCTGCATCGAGGCCCTGAAGCGGCTGGACGTGGAGATGGCCCGGGAGATCATCGCCTTCGATGAGGAGATCAACCGGATGCGCTATCAGATCGAAGAGGCATGCCTGGAGACCATCGCCACCCAGCAGCCGATGGCCAGCGACCTGCGGGCCATCATCGCCGCCATGTTCTGCGCCACCAACCTGGAGCGCATGGGCGACCACGCCAAGAGCATCGCCAAGCTCACCATCGAGATGGCCGACGAACCCCTGCTCAAGCCGCTCATCGACATCCCCCGCATGGCCCAGATCGCCAAGGAGATGTTGCGGCAGGTCCTGGAAGCCTATGTGGAGCAGGATCCGGAGAAGGCCCGCGCGGCCGTGGCCCGGGACGACGAGGTGGACGCGCTGGACGAGCAGGTCTACCGGGAGCTGATCACGTATATGATGCAGGACCCGCGGACGATCTTCCGGGCCACCCGCCTGCTCTGGATCTCCCACAACCTGGAGCGCATCGCAGACCGGGTGACCAACATCGCGGAGCGGGTGATCTTCATGGTCACCGGGGAGCTGCAGGAGCTGAACTGAGCCCGGGCGAGGCGAGGGGGACAGACAGGCGTTCTCCCTTAAAGGCGAACGGGGAGCGTTTATCTTCCGAAGGCGTTCTCTCGGGAACTCATTACGCGCATGGCCTTCCACCGGCCTCAGGAGACCTGGAGAGCGGTTGCCGGAGAGCGCGAGCGGGGTGGGATCCGCCCCCGGCGTTTTCCCTTTTTGTTGTATCAGCGGCTGGCTCGCATGTATCGAGGCCCCGCGTGGTGGATCGCGCTCCTGGCCCTCGGGCTGTATTATCTCCCCCTGATCGCCGAGGTCAATTATCCCTGGCCTCCGGAACAGGACGCCCTGCTGCTGATCCTGGCGGGAGCCGCCCTGGGGGTCTGGCTGGTCCCGGAGATCGGCAGCCGGCTCTCCGGGGTGGAGCCCCGCCCGGAGGCCCTGATCTTCCGGGCCCCCTTCTTCGCGCTCCGGGTCTCCTACCGCCGGATCCGCGCCACCCGCCCCACCCGTTTCTCGGAGATCTTCCCACGCCTCCCCTTTCGCCACCGACGGTGGGTGGAGCCCTTTTACGATCACACGGTGCTGGTGATCGAGACCGCCGGCTACCCCATCCCCGCCCGTTGGATCCGCTGGCTGCTGGGCCCTTATCTCTGCCTGCCCGAGGGCACCGGCTTCGTCTGCCTGGTCTCCGATTGGATGGCCCTGAGCCGGATGATCGATCACTACCGGGAGCAGCATCGCTAAAATGGAGGGTGGAGGATCCACCTCTCTCTTCGAGGAGCGCAAAGGGATGTCGGTCGAAAAGGAAGAGCACGCCCTTCGCCGGGATGCCTTGCAGATCCTGCACGCGGCCCTGGGCGCGGTGGACCCGAGCGCTGCGGTCCGCCGGCACGTCCGCCGGGAGGGGAACCAGCTCCTCATCGAGGGGGAGCGCTTCGACCTGGAGCGCTACCGTCACGTGTTCGTGCTGGCCCTGGGCAAGGCCGCCTACCCGATGGCCTATGCCCTGCAGGTGCTGCTGGGCAGCCGCCTCGATCGGGGAGTCCTGGTGACCAAATACGGGCACCTGGCCGCCGCCCTCGACGAGCGCTGGACGGTGGTCGAAGCCGGGCATCCGGTCCCGGACGAGAACAGCGTGCGGGGCGCCCAGGCTCTGGCTGCCCTGGCAGAACAAGCCGGGCCGGAGGATCTGATCCTCTGTGCCCTCAGCGGGGGAGGCTCCGCCCTGGCCACGTGGCCGGTGGAGGGCCTCAGCCTGAGCGATCTCCAGGCGGTGACGGACCTGCTGTTGCGGGCGGGGGCCACCATCCACGAGCTGAACGCCGTGCGCAAGCATCTGGATCGGATCAAGGGGGGAGGGCTGGCCCGGTTCGCCTACCCGGCCACCGTGGTGACCCTGGTGCTCTCCGACGTCGTGGGCGATGATCTCTCGGTGATCGCCTCGGGTCCTATGGCCGCCGATCCGTCGACCTTCCAGGATGCCTGGCGGGTGCTGAACCGCTACGGCCTGCTCGAGCGCGTCCCCCTGCCGGTGCGCCTTCACCTGGAGGCCGGTCTCCACGGGCGGATCCCTGAAACCCCGAAGCCCGGCGATGAGATCTTCCAGCGGGTCTTCCATCACATCATCGCCAGCAACCGCCTGGCCGCCCGCGCCGCTCTGGAGGAAGCGGCCCGCCTGGGCTATCATCCGCTTCTGCTCTCCACGTTCGTGGAGGGGGAGGCCCGCGAGGTCGCCCGGGTGATCGCCGCCATCGCCAAGGAGATCGCCACCACGGACCAACCAGTCCCCCGCCCGGCCTGTGTCGTCTGGGGCGGCGAGACCACGGTCACCGTGCGCGGGAGCGGTCGGGGTGGACGGAACCAGGAGCTGGTGCTGGCAGCGGCCATCGCCCTGCAGGGCTGGCCGGATTGCGTGGTGGCCTCCATGGGGACCGATGGGATCGATGGACCGACGGACGCGGCCGGCGCCCTGGCGGACGGCGAGAGCGTGCACCGGGCTTACCTCCTGGGCCTGGACGCGATGGCCCATCTGCATGCCAACGATGCCTACGCCTTCTTCGAGGCTCTGGGGGATCTGATCCGCACCGGGCCGACGGGGACCAACGTGAATGACATCGGGGTGTTGCTGGTGGGCCCGAAGTGAGCCGGGGCGCTGTTCCTCCTTTCGGATCAAAACGTGGGAGATCCGCCATGCGCCGTGCTCCTCCTCCCTGGATCTGCATCGTCGGGCGATCGGGCGCAGGGAAGACGAGGGTCCTCGAGGGATTGGTGCGGATCTTCCGGGGATGGGGGCTCCGGGTGGGGACGATCAAGCATGATCCCCACGGGGGGATGGAGTGGGATCAGGTCGGGAAGGACACGTGGCGGCACCGGGAGGCCGGAGCGGACCTGGTCATCGGCGTGACGCCGCGCTGGCTCTGGATCTCCCGGCGCCTCGAGCGCCCCCTCACCCTGCGTGACCTCGTTCAGGAGCTCCAGGGGGTGGATGTGATCCTCGTGGAAGGCTTCCACACGGAAGCCGCTCCCAAGGTGGAGGTGATGCGCTCGGAGACAGGGCTGGAGCCGGTGACCCAGCCGGGGGAGCGCTGGGCGATCGTCTCGGATGTGCCCCTTGAGCTGGGGGCCCCCTGCTTCCGGTTTGGGGAGCTGGAGGAGCTGGCGCGGTTCCTGGCCCGGCGTCTGGGGTTGCCGGGAGCAACTCCCCGTTGAGGATCCGCCGTCCCCCCTATAGCCGCGAAGACGGCGATCCGAGGCGCGTTCAGGTCCCTCGTCTCTCCATCGACGGGCAAGAGCGCGCTTTTTCTGGGGGACGATGGCGAACCTCCTCGGTTCAGGAACCTGCGCGCAGGGGGTCGTGATGTTCCGTGCTTCCTCATTCACCCGCAGAGTCTCCGTGTAGCTGGTTTTATCCCTGCTCTCCACCGCATGGCCCCTGCCCTTCAGACCTCCTGGGATCCCTTCAACGGCAGCGATGGGCTCGGCGGCTTTCACCTCTCCGCTCCCCACACCGATGCCGCTCCCTTCACCTTCGGCGTTCACCAGCCCGCTTCCCGCCCCGCCCGCGTCGGCACCGACCCTCAGCCTGACCGTGTGGGCCGAGCCGGTGGGTGTCGCGCCGGGCGAGACCGTCACCCTCACGCTGAGGCCGGAGGACCCTGGCGGGGCGTTGCGAACCGGTCTCTGGATCCGTGTGGCCCTGCCGGACCCTCTGCACGTCGTCCCCGGCCAGCCGGACTGGGTCTACGATGCGCAGGCGAAGCAACTGCATGCGGAGCTGCGGACGCTGGAAGCCGGCGCCGGCCTCACCCGGACGCTGGTGCTGCGCGCCGCAGGGCCTGTGGATGCCTACGCGCCGGTCGCCCTGGAGGCCGTAAGCGGCGACCTGCGGGCTACCGCAACGGCGGAGATCTGGATCGTGCAGCCGGGGCGGGCGCGGGTGGCGCCGGAGAGCGGGAGCTTGCTGGTCTCCCCTGACCGCCGCGCCTGGGCGCGCTTCCCGCCCGGAACGGTCGAAGAGCCCGCCGAAGTGGCCTGGGAAGAGACGAAGGAACTCCCCGCTTTCCTCACCCTATAGCCTGGGGAGAGGTTTTGCCGTCCGGGGGATAGCGCCCTCGGCCCTCGGCGTGCGGATCTCCCGAAAGGAGCTCCCCGCGGATCCCGTCTCCTGGCAGCTCGTGGCCCTTTTCCGATACGAGGAGGCCGCGAAGCGCTGGGAGCGGCTGCCCACCACCCGCCGCTGGGAAGGAGAGGACCTGGTGCTCACGGCGAAAGCTGAGGAAGAAGGAACCTTCGCCGTGGCCCTGTCCACCCAATCCGACATCGGCAACTATGCGCAGCCCTGGCAGCCGACGGTGCGCGACTTTCAGGTGGATCTCTTCACCGGCGCAGTGGTGTGGGAGATTCCCATTGAGGTGCCGCCCGGGCGGAACGGGCAGAAGCCGGCGCTGGTCCTGCGCTACCACAGCGGGGTGGTGGACGAGCTGCGCGGGACGCAGAACCCGCAGGGCTCGTGGGTGGGATTGGGGTGAAGCCTGGACCCGGGCTACATCATCCGCAAGATCGACCCGGACCCCAACGGCGTGCCGCGGTGCACCGACGAATACTACCTGGTGCTGAACGGCGTGAGCAGCAGGTTGATCCCCATCGGGAACAACGAGTATCGCACCGAGGATGAGCGCCACTGGCGGGTACAGCGGCTGACGACCCACACCAACCGGGGCGGGGACTACTGGCTGGTGACGACGCCGGATGGGACGCAGTATCGCTTCGGCTACACCGATGAGACCGCCGACCTGCCTGGTTATGGGAGCGATCTTTCGGCCTGGTGGATGGTCTCCGCCGGATGCGACAACGATCCGGACCTGGATGCCATCAACTGGCGATGGAATCTGGATCATGTGGTGGACCCCCATCACAACATCATCCGCATCCAGTGGGTCGCGGAGCACAACAATTTCTGCTTTGTCTGGGATAACCAATGGTACTGCTATGCGGATTCCAACCCTTGCAGTGGACCCAGCTGTCATATCGTTATCCCTAAAGGCTATGTGCGGGGCGGATATATAGACCAAATCACTTACAGCTGGCCGAACGCAGCCCACAGAATCCGATTTGTGGTGGCCGATCGGGGGGATTATCCGTGGCAATTTGACAGCCAGACGGCCGGGATTCAATTTGTCCAGACCTTCTGGAGCAAGAAACATCTGCAGGCGATAGAGGTGTATAGCGACGGGCAGGGGCGGCTGGTCCGGCGATACGTATTGACCGCTTCCATTCAGAACGGCTTTCTGGTCCTGAACGGCATCCAGGAGATCGCCGCCGACGGGACACGCCTGCCGGCGACCGCCTTCGGCTACCACTGGCTGGCGGGCTATAGCGGCAGCTGCGAGCCGGGACGAGACGAAGGCGCCTGGAAGCCGTGGCTGGGCTCCCTCTCCACCGGCTACGGCGGGAGCATCGGGTTCGATTACATCCAGTGGCCGGGATTTCAGAACGGGCAGATCCTGGGCCCGAATGAAGAGGGCAAGTGCTGGTATCGCTATCGGGTGCAGGAGGCGACGGCGAACCCCGGCGTGGGGCCGGTGATGCGCACGGTCTACGAATACCGCAACGCCACGGACGACGGCCCCCACTCCGGCAGCTGGCAGGGGACCGAGTTTCGCGGCCATCCGCGCGTGCGCGTCATTCGGCGGAACGCCGATGGCTCCGTTGCGGCCTACACCGACCACTACTTCCACCAGGGGCTGGGGCAAAGCACGGCGACGGGCATCTGCGGCGGGGACGTGGCCGACGTCAACGGCCTGCAGGGGCGGGAATACAAGCGGGTGGATTACGACGGCGCCGGTAACGTCCTGATGGTGCGAACCACGCGCTGGCAGTTAACCGACCTGGGCGGAGGACGGCGCTTCGTCGCGCCCGCGGCGGTCTGCGAACACCCCAACGACGGGAACGGCCCCTACCGCCGCACCGACTACGCCTATGACGACTACGGCAACATCACCCGCATCGTTCAATCCGGCGACGCCACGCGCCCAGGGGACGAGGCGACGGTAGAACGAGCCTATGTCTACAATACCACCGCCTGGATTGTGGACCGCCTGGCCACCGAGAGCCTGCGGGCAGGCGACGGAAGCCTGTTGCGGCAGACCCGCATCGCCTACGACGGCCAGCCCTGGGGCGCGGCCCCGACCCGGGGAAGCCCCACCGCCGTGATGCGCGGCCTGGACGGCTGGGGCTGGGTGACGACCACGACCCAGTATGACGACCGGGGCAATCCCATCGCCACAGCTGACCCGCTGGGCCGGGTCACCCGCACCGGCTACGACCCGGCCTACCAGCAGTATCCGACCTCCACCACCAACCCGCTGACGCAGACGACGCGGATACAGTGGGACCTGCGGCTGAGCGTCCCCACCGTCATCACCGACGCCAACGGCGCGGTGACGCGTTACACCTATGACTCTTTCGGGCGTCTGACGGGCGTGATCTACCCCGGTGAGAGTGTCCCGGCGGTGCGCTACGCCTACCCCACCGGTGATGCGCTTTCGGCCCCCTGGGTCATCACCGCCGAGGTGCGGGTGGACCCCTATAACCCCACCCCCACCTACCAGCGCTCCTGGACCTTCTACGACGGGCTGGGGCGGCCCATCCAGACCCAGACGCAGGCCGAGAACGGCTGGCTGGTGGTGCAGGATACCGCCTACGACGCCCTGGGGCGGCCGGTCATCGTCACGCTGCCCTACACCGTGACCGCTTCGGGCGGAACCTACATCCCTCCGGACTGGAGCCGTCCGAAGACGGCCACCCGCTACGACGCCCTGGGGCGGGTGGTGGAGGAAATCGCCCCGGACGGGAGCGTCACCCGCCGGGCCTACCGGGACTGGCGGGAGCTGGTGCTGGACGCGGAGGGCCACCAGACGGAATACGAGCGGGACGGGCTGGGACGGCTGATCGCCGTGCGGGAATACTACGGCACCTACGGCACACCTACCTGGAATCCTGGAGAGACCCCGGCCGAGACCCGCTACTGGTACGATGCGGCGGGGAATCTCATCGGGGTGCGGGACGCCCTGGGGAACGTCACCCGCATCGCCTACGACCCGCTGGGGCGCAAGATCGCGATGGACGACCCCAGCATGGGCCGCTGGGAGTATCGCTACGATGCGGCGGGGAACCTGGTCAAACAGCGGGACGCCCGTCATCAGGCCATCTGCTTCTACTACGACCCGTTGAACCGCCTGGTGGGCAAGACCTACCACGCCAACGTGGCCGACCCGGACGGGCTGGTCTGTCCGGGCCCGCCGTATGCGGTGGCTTACGGATACGACCAGGGGCCCAACGGCATCGGCCGCCGCACGGCGGTGACGGACACCACGGGAGTCACCACGTGGCGGTATGATGCCCGGGGGCGGGTGCTGACGGAGATCCGCGCCCTCACCGGCGTCGGCACATTCACTACCGGCTGGGGTTACGATGCGGCGGGGCGGGTGGTGCGGCAGGTCTAACCGGACGGCGAGGTCGTGACCACCGCCTACAACCTGCGGGGCCTGCCGACGGCCGTCGTCGGGCAGAGCCCGTATCTCACCGGCGCGGCCTACAACGCGCTGGGCCGGCCCCTGCAACAGAACTGGGGGAACGGCCGCGTCACCGCCTACGCCTACCACCTGCAGAGCGCGCGGCTGACGCAGCTCACGGTCTCCGGCAACCTGCTGGACCTGCGTTACGGCTACGACCGGGTGGGGAACATCACTGCCATCACCGACACGGCGAACTCGAATCAGGTGCAGACCTTTGGCTACGACGCGCGGGATCGGCTGGTCTGGGCGCGCACTAATGCGGCGGGCAACGGGCAATACAGCGAAACCTACGGCTACGACCGGATGGGGAACATCCTCACGCGGACGGTGGGCAGCCAGACAGTTGCCTACGCCTATGGTTGTCCGCCGGTGATCGCCCCCACCCTGCCGTCGACGCTGCCGCATCGGGTTTGGCTTCCGCTGGTGATGAAGGGCTACGGGCCCGATAGCCCCCCGCCGCCCGCCTGCACCGCGCCGTTCGCCGTCGTCCGCACCTCAGCGGGCTTCCGGGCCGAGTATGACCCCAACGGGAATATGGTACTGCGGGTGGAGGTCTCGGGCACACAGTGCATCACCTACACGCAGGAGTATGACCCCGAGAACCGGCTGGCCGTCGTCACGAACACCGTCACCGGGCAGGTCACCCGCTTCGTGTATGATGGAGATGGGAACCGGGTGCTGCGCATCGGCCCCGAAGGGACCACCGTCTACATCGGAGACTACTACGAGCAGACGGGGAGCACCGTCCGCAAGTACTACTATGCCGCTGGCCAGCGAATGGCGGTGCGGGTGGGCGGCGCCCTCTACTTCCTGCACGGCGACCATCTGGGCAGCGCGACCTTAACAACCGATGGCGGCGGAAACTGGGTGGGGGCGATCCGCTATCGGCCTTACGGCGAGCGGCGGCCGGGGTATCCGCTGGGGGCAATGGTCACCGATCGCCTCTATACCGGCCAGCGGTGGGAGGCGTCCCTCGGGCTGTATGACTACCGGGCGCGCTTCTATGATCCCACGTTGGGCCGTTTTCTGCAGCCCGACCCCATGGTGCCGGAGCCGGGGAACCCGCAGGCGCTGAACCGGTATGCGTATGTTTACAACAACCCGCTGCGCTACACCGATCCCAGCGGGCACACGGTCGATCTTCCCTGTCCCTGGTGCGATCGCCCCTGGATCTCCACCCAGGGCTGGCCAAGCCTCGCTGTCGATCTGGCCAAAGGTGCCTGCGGTCTTCTCGGTTGTCGCCTCGATCCGGCCACGGGGCTTCTGTGGGGGCCTTCATATGAAGAATGGCTTCAGGCCCAGGGGATGAGCCTAGCCGGGCTGGCCAGCCCGATTCAGGCTTCCGGGGGCTGGCTGAAAGCCGGCGGGGCCGAGGTGGCAAGGGAACTGCGCCAACTGGGGACGCGAGGGGTATCGGGGATTGAGCGTCTAGTGGCGATGATCGAGGGTGGGGTGCGGGGCGCTGTGTTTCAGGGTCAGCGAGCGCTCTATTATGCGGAGCAGCTGCAGGGAGTTGAGGTGGAGATGGTGTTCCCTAAAGGCAAAGGACGCGTGGATCTCCTCCTCACCGGAAACCGTATCGTCGAAACCAAAGCATGGGATAACTGGGAAAATCTGACCCCTAAAATCAGGCAGCGTATCCTTAAGGAATTCGAAGAACAGGTGACCAAATACCTGAGCGACGTTCGCTATACCATTCTTGTGGAGTTTAAAGGGAAGATTCCAAAGGAAGCCCAGGAGTTGCTAGAGAGATTGGCCCGGGATCCGTATTATGGGGGACGTCTAGGTTGGACCATACTCCCATAGGAGGGCTCATAGATGTTCCTACGAGATTGGGTGGAAGCCCTGGAGCTCGAGTTGAGCTTCTGCGAATACCTGGATCCAGATCTAGGCGCAGCTCAGCTGATCCACCTAATCCGCCAACATGGAGGTGAATTCTTGAAATTGAATCGGCATGAGGTGGAACCTAATCCCCTTCCTGATTTAATCCGCCTTTTCGTGCATATCGAGCATGATCTGCTGCGACCAGATGCCCTCACTCCTCCCAGGCGGGGAAGGGGGCAGGCTTCATTGAGCTTTTTGCCCAATAGCCTGACCGTGATCATCAGCCAAAATGTCTCCTTTCCGGATCTTCGTCGGGTGGATCCGGTGGCACTGGGCCTGTTGGACCTGGGCCGACGCCTTTACCCGGATTTGCGCCCCAGGTATGCATGGATTGATGAGCGCAGTAGGAATGTTCCAGAAGACTCGGAAATCGCTGCCGTGCGGCTGCAGTATATTTTCTGGGCCAACTTTTGGGGACCAGCTTACGTGGAGCGATATGGACGGGATTTCCTGCGGGGCGCGCCGGGCTGGCGGGTGGAGGACCTGGAAGATGGAGGCATTCTGTATGTCACCACCGCCAGCTACGTGGAGTGGTGGCTGATGGCCCGCTTAGAGCACCTGGATCCGGAGCGCCCACGATTGCGAAAGTGGCTCCTCGAACGGCGAGGGCCGCTGGCCGTGCAACGAGCCACCCTCCTGGGATACTTCCGAACACGGATCCCAGACATCGAGCTCTATTGGGCAAGGGTGGAACTGGATTGAACGGGCACGCTCCGGGAACCAGGGTAGAAAGGCCATCCGGGAAGCCCTTTCCCTTCACAAGGCCACGACCCCGCCCTGGGTCGCTTCCTCCAGCCGGATCCCATCGTGCCCGAGCCGGGGGATCCCCAGGCGCTCAACCGGTATGCGTATGTCTACAACAATCCAACAATCCGCTGTGCTACACGGATCCCATGGGGCACTGCCCGTGGTGCATCGCGGCAGGCATAGCGCTCATCGTCCTGAAGGTCCTCGACTACAGCTGGACGGCTTACGACTCTGGCCGGCGAGGTGGAGCATGAGCCGAAACCGGCGGATCCGCCGGCTCCGAAATCATTCTATGGACTCCATGATCCGTGTCCTCAGCCTTGACAGAGTGCGCGGATTGTGTTATCGTAGAGCCAGCCCGGTGGGCAGTCCATATCATTTTACGGCAGGCTTCGTCGATGGCTCAGCCGGAGCATCCCCGATTCACCGCTTCCGATCCAGGGCTCGACCTCCTGCAGAGGCGAGCCGTTTCTTCCTATCGATTCTCCACGGTTTCTCTAAAGAGAGCACGCTGACTTCGACGCCGGCCGGTCCGTAGGGGTATCCCCTGGGACTTTTTTCCTATCCCGGTTGGGTAGGTTTTTCTTTACACTGAGATTGCCCCCTTAGCTCAAAGGGAAAGAGCGGCCGCCTTCTAAGCGGCGTGTCCGGGTTCGAATCCCGGAGGGGGCGCCATCCCGGCGCAGAGGGCTGGGTAGCAAACGGCCCTCTGCGCGCTTTTTTGAAGGGCTCCGTGTTCGGGGCGAAGGAGAGAAGAACGGAGCTTTACCAGGGGAGCATCTCCACGGCGCGGCGGGCTGCCCGCAGGTTGACCTCAGGGGCATGGATGGGGACCACGCAACCGGTGCCCAGGATGAAGCGCCGGCCTCCAGTCTGGGCGATGGCCTCCCGGGCCTCTGCGATCACCTGCTCCGGCGTCCCCCGGACCAGGGCCTTCACCCGGGAGAGCCCCCCGAGCACCGCCCCGGAGACCTTCCGCTGCGCCTCCGCCAGGGCCGGCGGGGTCTCCCGATCATGCCAGTTCCAGACCGCCACCGGGTAATCCACGAACAGATCGAACATCACCGCCTCGCCGTGCAGGTGAAGGAGGTTCAGCCAGGCCCTGCCCGCTTCCTCCAGGATCGCCTGATCATACGGACGGCCGAAACGCCGGTATTCCTCGGGCGAGAGCAGCAGATACGAGGCGTGCTGCACGGCGTAGAAGATCCCATCCGCCCCCCGTGCGAGGGCAGCCCGGACGAAGCGACGGGTGCTCTCGGTGATCGTCTCCAGCCCTCTCTCCAGGGCCTTCGGGGCCTGGCGCAGATGCAGCAACAGCCGCTGGGAGCCGGTCAGGTTCTTCGCCTGAGCCAGGGGGCTGAACACGGTGACCACGAGGGGAACTTCGGGGAGGGCCTGCCGGATGCGGGCCACCGCTTCGAGGTGCTCCCCGAGGACCCCCCGCTCGGGATCCAGAACGGGCAACCTCGTCCAGTCCTCGGGATCCTGAACCGGGTGCCGGATGTAGCGTCGGGTTCCTTCGGTATCCCCTTCCCAGACGTCCTCTACCCCCCAGTCCCGGACGCAGTAGCTGGAGGCGGGGGTGATCTTGACGAAGTCGAAATCGAAGCGCTGCTGGAATTCCACCACCGCCTCGGCGAAGGCCTGGGGATCCTGATCCGCCACCGGGAAGTGGCGCCAGAGGGCCACCGGCGGGCGGTCCACGGGCTCGCCCCGGAGGGCCGCCTGGAGGCGCTCACGCTTCTCCATCGGATCCTCGCAGCCGCTGCAGGTGAGCCTGGGTCAGGCGGGAGAGGATCTGGGCCTTGCCCCGGTCCTCTACCGTGGGAAGTAAGGCGAGGACCCTCTCGAAGGCGGCGATGGCGGTCTCCGTGCGGCCCGCCGCCTTCGCAGCCAAACCCAGGCCGTAGTAGGCGTCGATGGCGTTCCCATCCACCTCGATGGCCTTGCGGAATTCCTCCATGGCCTGCTCATAACGGCGCTGGGCATGCAGCTCCCATCCCCGATCGATGTGCGGCGCCGCGCGTTCCGACATCTCCTTCTCCTCCGGAGGGCTCTGCACGGTAAGCAGGTCTGTTATGACAGAACACAGGCCCCATCCCGATGTCCCCACCCAGTTCGTGAAATCCCAGCCGCTCCTCGCTCTCCAGCAGGGGCTCTACCCAATCCGGCCGCTCGCGATAGAGGGCCGCCCGCTCCCGCATCAGCCATTCCGACAGGGGAAGTGCTTTCCCGCCCATGAAAACGTGAAAACGCGCCCTGCCGATCGATCCGCCCTCATGGCCATTATACTCCTCGTGAGGATGGTATAATATCCCCGGCATCCTGGGTGGAGGTGGACCCGATGGGCCCGAAGCGCGAGACCTACACCGTGGAGATCGCCGGCCTGGTCCGGCATCTCCCGCTGTTCGAGATCGCCCCCGGCGTGCGCATCGCCATCTTCAACATGCTCGGGGACACTGAGGTGGTCCTGGCGGCGGCCAAAGAGCTGGCCCGGCGGATCCCCAAGGAGGCCGAGGTGATCGTCACCCCGGAGGCGAAGGCCATCCCCCTCGCCTATCAGCTCTCCATCGAAACCGGCCTTCCCTATGTGATCCTGCGCAAGAGCTACAAGCCCTACATGGGCGAGGCCCTGAGCGCCGAGACCCTCTCCATCACCACCGGCCAGCCCCAGACCCTCTATCTGGATGAGAAGGATATCGAGCTGGTCCGCGGCCGGAAGGTGGTGCTGGTGGACGATGTGATCTCCACCGGATCCACCCTCCAGGCGATGCGCCTGCTGATGAACAAGGCGGGGGCCATCGTGATCGCCGAGGCCGCCGTGTTCACGGAGGGGGAGCGAGCGAAGTGGCGGCACATCATCGCCCTGGGTCATCTGCCCATCTTCACCGCCAATTCCAAGAACGCAAAGAAAGAATGAGCCCGCGCCGTCTGTGAGGGGGAGCCGATGCTGTTCATCCGATACCGTTACGTGCGCGTCTTCATCGCCTTCCTCGCCCTCCTGTGGCTGGGGATCTGGCTTGCGCTCCGGCCCCAGGGCCCGGCCCTCATCGGCATCGGGCTGGCCCTGATCATGACCGGGCTGGCCCTCATCGTCCCGCCCGGGGTTTACGCCTGGCTGATCACCCCGACCTGCCCGCAGTGCGGAGGCCGGCTCCGCTGGGCGGCGGTCCAGCCGGACGACCATGACCCCTATGTGGAGGAGCTCCGGGTGGCCTGCACCCGATGCGGATGGAGCCGCGTGGAGTTCCGCAATCTGGTGAGTCCTCTCGTGGCCGGGCCGGCGTATCCGGAGCCGGGCATGGCGGAGGGCCGCGGGGCGGCGCGCTGAGGCCCCCGGTTCCTGGAGCGGGGCGCTGGGCCCGGGGAGCGCAGAGCGGTTCTCCGCGCTCCCCGGGTCTTCTCGGAGCCGGGCGGGCATCCGGTGCCGGAGGCAGGGATGATCCTGGTCGAGCTGGGGGCGATCTTCCTGGGCCTGGCCCTGGTCCACCGCCTGGCGCATCGCCTCGCCTTCTCCCCAATCCCCCTCGTCCTGCTCGTCGGCCTGGCCTTCGGCGAAGGAGGCCTCCTCGCCCTTCGGCTGAGCGAGCCCTTCGTCCGGACCACGGCGGAGATCGGCGCCCTCCTCCTGCTGTTCATGCTGGGCCTGGAATACAGCGGTCGGGAGCTGTGGGACGCGCTCCGGGCTCACTTCCCGGACAGCCTCGTGGATGCCTTCCTGAACTTCACGCCGGGCTTTCTGCTGGCGCTGACGTTCGGGTGGGGGCTGCCTCTGGCCCTCTTGATGGGCGGGGTGACCTTTGTCACCTCCTCCGGCATCCTCGCTCATCTGATCGACGAGCTGGGATGGGAAGGCCGCGCGGAGGCGCGCGTGGCCGTCTCCCTCTCGATCCTGGAGGACCTGTTGATCGCCCTCCTGCTGCCGCCGGTGATGGTGCTCTTTTTTCGAACCAATGGGGTGGCCGTCGGGCCCCTGCTGCTGTCCCTCCTCTTGCCCGTCGCCGCCATGGGGATCGCCATTCGCTACGGCCAGGTCCTCAGCCGGGCCATCGATCACGAGAACGAGGCGGTGCTTCTGCTTTCCCTGTTCGGGCTGGTGCTGCTGGCGGGAGGGATCGCCCTGGCCCTTCGGATCCCGGCGGCCGTGGGGGCCTTCCTCCTGGGGATCGCGATCTCGGATCCGGTGAAAGAGCGGGCCCGGCGGCTGATCGGGCCGGTGCGGGACCTGTCCGCCACGGTTTTCTTTCTCACCCTGGGCCTGCGCACGGATCCGGGGCTGCTCCTCCCTGTCCTGCCCCTGGCGGTCCTCCTCACACTGGCCACCGGGCTGACCAAGGGGCTCACCGGATGGATCGCGGCCCATCGGGCTGGGATCAGGGGATGGGCGCGTGCTCGGACAGGGGCTCTCTTGATCGCGCGGGGGGAGCTCTCCGGGGTGATCGCCGGGCTGGTGGGCCTGACCCTGCCCACCGTGACTTTTGTTCCCCTTGCAACCGCATATGTGCTCCTCAGCGCGCTCCTGGGGCCGCTGGTGGTCCACCGGTTGCCCCGGGAGGGATAGCGCGCTACAGGATCTGCTGACCCAGCAGGGAGGCGAGCAGCTCCACGGCCAGCTCGGCAGTGCGGTTGCGCTCGTCCAGGATCGGGTTGATCTCCACCACATCCACCGAGCCCACCCGGCCGCTATCGGCCAGGATCTCCATCATCAAATGGGCTTCGCGATAGGTCAGCCCGCCGGGCACCGGCGTGCCCACCCCGGGCGCCACCTGGGGATCCAGGACGTCGAGGTCCAGGCTGACGTGGAGGCGCGGCCACGCCTTCAGGCGGGTGAGGGCCTGCCGGACCACCGTGGCGATCCCCAGCTCGTCGATCTCCCGCATGGTGAAAATCAGCATGCCGCTCTCCGCCATGGCCCGGCGTTCCTCGGGGTCCAGAGATCGCACCCCGATGAGGACGACCTGTTCGGGCCGGAGCTTGGGCTCCGGCCCGCCGATCCGGATCAGGCGGGGGTGGCCCCGGCCGACCAGATGGGCCAGTGGCATGCCATGGATGTTGCCGGAGGGCGAGGTCTCCGGTGTATTGAAATCCCCGTGGGCGTCGATCCACAACACGCCGGTCGGTCCCGCCGCAGCGATGACCCCGGCGATCGTCCCCATGGCGATGGAATGATCTCCGCCCAGGATGATGGGGAAGCGCCCATCCGCCACCGTCTCCCGCACCGCCTGGAACACCCGCTCACAGGTCTCGGCCACCGCCTCCAGGTGGCGCATCCCGCCGGGGCCGACAGCACGCACCTCCTCCGGGACCGGCACGATGATGTTTCCTCCGTCCTCCACCTGGTAACCCAGGCCCTCCAGGCGGGCCTGCAGACCAGCGTAGCGGACCGCGCTGGGCCCCATGTCCACGCCGCGCCGCCCCTGCCCCAGGTCCATGGGCACGCCCAGGATGCGAACCGGACGCCGCATCTCCCCTCCGTATCGTTCCCGTGATCGTGTCCAATGAATTCGGCCTCAGGAGGCCTTCGGCCCACGGTCGGCCTGCGCCGACCGAAGAATCCCCTTCGCGTCGGCGAAGGCCGACGCCCGGCGCGCAGCGCCCTGGAAGGCCAATTTCAATCGGCGTGAAAGCCTTCGGCCGACGGTCGGCCTGCGCCGACCGAAAAATCCCCTTTGCGTCGGCGAAGGCCGACGCTCGACGCGCAGCGCCTTGAGGGGCCGATTTCAATCGGCGCAGAGCCTCCGGCCCACGGTCGGCCTGCGCCGACCGAAAAATCCCCTTTGCGTCGGCGAAGGCCGACGCCCGGCGCGCAGCGCCCCGAAAGGCCAATTTCAATCGGCGCAGAGCCTCCGGCCCACGGTCGGCCTGCGTCGGTCAAAAAGACCCCCTGATTCGCGCAGGCGCCTGGGCAACGCGTTGCGCCGCGCTTTCAATAGAAGCGCTCGATGGGCCATCCCCGCCGGCGGGCCAGCCGGCGCAGCCGAAGATCGGGGTTCACCGCCACCGGATGGCCGACCCGCAGCAAGAGCGGGAGATCCGTATAGCTATCCGTGTAGAAGTAGCTGCGGGAGAGGTCCACGCCTTTCTCCGCCGCGTAGCGCTCGGCCCAGTAGACCTTCCCCGGGCCGTAGCACGGGGGCTCCACCACCCGGCCGGTGAGGCGTCCGTCCACCACCTCCAGGCGAGTGCAGAGATAATCAGGGATCCCCAGGGCCTCCGCCAGGGGGCAGACCACATATTCCGTGGCAGCGGAGATCAGGGCCACCCGATGTCCCCGCCGGCGATGGGCCTCGATCCGCTCCACGGCCCCGGGAGCGATATACGGCCGCACCCACTCCTCGAACCAGCGCCGGGTCTCCTCCCGGAAGGCGCCTTCATCGGCGCCGGCGATCATCGCCGTGAGGCGGGCGGTGGCCCGGGGGAACTCCAGCAACCCCAGATAATACCGCAACGCCAGCCATAGGAACGTCCACCAGAGCGCCCCCGTCATCCGGCCGCTGCGACGCAGATAGCGCACCCACTGCCTCCCTGAGCTCACCGAGAGCACCGTGTGGTCCACATCGAAGAACGCCGCGATCTCCCCGCCTTCCGGTTCCATCCCGCTCGCCTCCCCGCCGCTTCGCCCCAGGGTCCCCCGAACAAAGATCGGACGGAGGATCCTCTCCGTCCGATCCGTTTCGAGATGTAGGGACGCGGTGATCTGATCACGCGCCTTCCCAGCGCCTGAGCACCAGAACGCTGTTGTGGCCACCGAACCCGAAGGCGTTGGTGATGGCGATGCGCACCTCTTTGCGGCGGGCCTGATTGGGGACGTAATCCAGGTCACACTCCGGGTCCGGGTTCTGCAGGTTGATGGTAGGGGGGATGATCCCCTCGCGGATGGCCATCACACAGAAGATGGCCTCCAGGGCTCCCGTGGCCCCGATCATGTGGCCGGTCATGGATTTGGTGGCGCTGACCGGGATCTCGTAGGCCCGCTCGCCGAAGACCGTCTTGATGGCCAGGGTCTCGGTTTTGTCGTTGAGGGGCGTCCCGGTGCCGTGGGCGTTGATGTAATCCACCTCCTCCGGGCGGATCCCGGCTTTGCGCAGGGCCTTGGCCATCGCCCGGGCCGCCCCCGCCCCGTTCTCATCGGGGGCGATGGGATGGTAAGCATCGGAGGTCGCCCCGTAGCCGATGATCTCGGCCAGAGGTTCGGCGCCTCGGGCCAGGGCGAACTCCAGATCCTCCAGCACCAGGACCGCCGCGCCCTCCCCCATCACCGTGCCGTCCCGATCCCGGTCGAAGGGCCGGCACGCCCCAGCGGGGTCGTCGTTGCGGCGGGACATGGCCCCGATGCGGTCGAAGGCGGCGATGCCGATGAAAGTGATGCTGGCCTCGGCGCCTCCGGCGATGCAGACCCGGCAATCTCCGCTGCGGATCAGCTCGTAGGCGATGCCGATGGCGTCCGCCCCGGCGGCGCAGGCGGAGACCGTAGCGAAGTTGGGGCCTCGGGCCCCCAGCTCGATGGCGATCTGGGCGGAGGCGCCGTCCGTGATCACCATGGGGATGACGAAGGGATGGAGCAGGCGGGGGCTCTTGTGCAGGGCCGTCTCCACCCCATCGGCGAAGGTTTGGGCTCCGCCGATGGCCGAGCCGATGATCACCCCCACCTCATCGGCGATCTCCTCGGTGATCCGCAGCCCAGCCTGGCGCACCGCCTCCTGAGTGGCGGCCACCGCGAACTGCTCGAACCGGTCCCGCCGCCGGGCCTCCCGGGCGTCCATATAATTCAATGGATCGAACCCCTTGACCTCGGCGGCGATGCGCACGTTCAGACCGGAGGCGTCGAAGAGGGTGATCGGCCCCACGCCGGAGCGGCCGGCGACGGCGTTGGCCCACGTGGTGGGCACATCCAGCCCCAGCGGCGTGATGGCCCCCATCCCGGTGATCACCACACGACGGGGCCGCATTCGTCTCCTCCTGTGATCAGGTTCCATGATGGATTTAACCCACGCGGGTCACGTATTCCCCGGTTCGGGTGTCGACCCGGACGATGTCGCCCTCGTTGACGAAGAGGGGGACCCGAAGGCGATAGCCGGTCTCCAGCACTACCCATTTGTCGGCGCCCGAGGCGGTATCGCCTTTCACCCCCGGCTCCGCCTCCACCACCCGCAGGTCCACCGTCACCGGCAACTCCACCCCCAGGGGCTCGCCCTCGTATTCCCGCAGAATCAGGGTGATCCCCTCCTTCAGGAAGTTCACCGCCTCCCCCAGCCGCTCGGCCGGCACCGGGATCTGCTCATAGGTCCGGGTGTCCATCATATAGTAGAGATCGCCGTCCCGATACAGGAACTGCACCTCCCGGTTCTCCACCCGGATGTCCTGCACCCGATCGCCTGAGAGGAACGTCTTGTCGATGATGGCCCCGGTGCGCAGGTTGCGCAGCTTGGTGCGGATGAAGGCGTTCCCCCGGCCGGGCTTGTGATGCTGATACTCCAGCACCTCATAGATCTGACCGTCCAGGATGAAGGTCGTCCCCTTCCGCAGGTCATTCACATCGATCATCTCCGGTTCCCTCCCGCCGAAGTTCCCTGAATTCCCACTCCGCAGGCATTTAGGACTTACGCAGTTTCCTGCGCATTCCGGTCGTGGCCTTGGGTTTTAGCCCAAGGCCAGAGGACCGGCCACCGGGGTCGCCCACCGACCCCTGCCTCGAAGGCCCAAGCCCCCGAGGAATTCCACCCCCCTGCGGGCGATGTTCACCGCCGCCGCCGCGTGACGGCCCACCCTCGCCCCGCAAGGGCACGCCAAGGCGTGTCCCCTTAGCCTTTCACCCACCTTGCCGCATACCGGACACGACCGGGACGTGTTCTGTGGGTTCACGAAGATCAAGGGAACCCCATAAAACCTCGCCTTGTGAACCAGTATCCGATGGAAAGTCATAATGCTCCAGAAGTTCAGCAAACGCTGCCGCATCCTCCTGGACTTCCCCTTCCCGATCCGCTCCTTCATCCCCTTCAGATCCTCCAGCACCAGGGCCGCCCGCATCCCCAGCGCCCACGCAATCAGCGCCAGGGCCAGATGATGCCAGAAGTTCTCCGTCTTCTCCCGGCGAATCCTTCGATGCTTGGAGGCGATCTTCTTTTTGGCCTTTGGGTTGTGCTTCCCTCTCGTCCCTTTGATCTCGCGCCGCAGATGGTCCCGGTTGATCTTCCCCACATACCCCGTGTCGATCTCCCGGATCTCGCCGGTGGAGGTCACAAAGGCCGTGAGGTTCCCTTCATTGCTGTCGATCCCGATCACCCCCTCCGGCTTATAGGGGATGGGATCCGGGAACTTCAGGGGGATGGAGAGGGAGTGGGCCGTGAGCGTCGGCTCCCCCATCCGCGCCCGCCCTGCTTTCCATTCATCCAGCAGCCGGCGATACTTGTGGTGAGGGCGGAAGGTGAGGATGATGGGCTCCGGATCCCGAGGGGAGACCGGGATCGTGACGGTCAGGAGCTCCCCGTCCCATTCAATTTTCACGGCCTGCTTGGTGAGATAAACCGATGGCCGCCGGATCTCCGGCCGGTCCGCCTGGGTCTTCCCCTTCCGCTGCTGGTTCCGGAAGCCGTGGACGATCCGGGCGCCGGATCGGATCGCTCCGTAGATGAGGTTGGAGTGGAGATCCGGATGCTGCGCGCGCAGGGAGGGATAGAGGGCTTGGATGATCGTGAAGGTGGCGGTTTTGCCGTTTTCCAAAGCATAATCAATGGCCTGCCGCTGGATGTCGGCGCAGGCCTCCATCAGGGCGCGGATCCTGGGATGCTCCTCGAATCGGAACCGCAGGCAGACCGTCGGCATCGTCGCCGCCTCCATCATGATGATAACCCATCCGCCGCGTGGGGAGAAGGACGAATCCAACTGCGTAATTCCTGAGAAAATGGAAGACCGACCGTCAACGACCTGGCCCGGAGGGATCGATGCCGGAGTTCTTCACGGTTCTCCCGCCCGATCAGGCGCTGGAGCGGCTGCGCGCTCACCTGAGCCCTTTGCCGGCCGAGATCCTCCCGCTCTCCGAGGCCCTCGGTCGAGCCCTGGCCCAGCCTGTCGTCGCCCCCGAGCCCCTGCCTGCGTTCCCGCGGAGCGCGATGGACGGCTATGCGGTGCGGGCGGCCGACACCTTTGGGGCCACCGAAGGCCTGCCTGCCTACCTGCGGGTGATCGGCGAGGTGCCCATGGGACGGGCCCCGGGGTTCGCCATCGGCCCGGGAGAGGCCGCCCTGATCCACACCGGGGGGATGTTGCCGGAGGGAGCCGACGCGGTGGTCATGCTGGAGCGGACCCAGCGGCTGGATGCGGAGACCATCGAGGTGTTGCGGCCGGTGGCCCCGGGGGAGAACGTCATCGCCATCGGCGAGGACATCCGGCAGGGGGAGATCGCCTTCCCGGTGGGCCATCGCCTGCGCCCCCAGGATCTGGGGGCCCTGGCCGCCCTGGGGGTGGCCCGCGTGCCGGTGGCCCGCCGCCCCCGGGTGGCCATCCTGGGCAGCGGCGATGAGATCGTGCCGCCTGACCAGCGGCCCCAGCCCGGCCAGGTGCGGGATGTCAACACCTTCTCCCTCATCGGCCTGATCCGCCAGCACGGCGGGGAGCCCCTTCCCTGCGGGATCTCCCCGGATCGCCTGGAGGTCCTGGAGGCGATGGCCCGGGAGGCCTTTGAGGCCGCCGATGTCCTGGTCTTCACCGCCGGGAGCTCCGTGAGCACGCGGGATCTCACTGCGACGGTCATCGAGCGCCTGGGCCCGCCGGGGATCCTGGCCCACGGCCTGGCCATCCGCCCCGGCAAACCCACCCTGGTGGCCTTCTGCGCCGGCAAGCCGGTGCTGGGCCTGCCCGGGAACCCGGTCTCCGCCTTCGTGGTCGCTCGGATGCTCCTGGTCGCCCTTCTCTATCTCCTTCAGGGCGTGGAGCCGCCCCCGCCGCGCCGTCAGCCTGCCCGCCTGACCCACAACATCCCCTCCGCCCCCGGGCGCATCGATTGGGTGCCCGCCCGGCTCGTCCCTCGAGCGGATGGCCTCTGGGCCGAGCCAGTGTTCGGCAAGAGCAATCTGATCTTCACCCTGGCCCGCTCCGACGGCCTGGTGATGGTCCCCCTGGATCTCAACGGCCTGCAGGCCGGAGACCCGGTGGACGTGTGGCTCTGGGAGTGAGGGATCAGGCCCCATCGTCCAGCTCACCCAGGGGCTCGAAGCGAGCGAGGAAGTGCCGGAGCAACCTCGGCGCCTCCACGATGCGGAAGCCCCGGATGCGCTCCCGTCGGGCGTAGACCCGGGCGCACACTTCGGCCACGTAATCCAGATGGCTCTGGGTATAAACCCGGCGGGGGATCGCCAGGCGCACCAGCTCCAGTCGGGGATAGATCATCTCCCCGGTGCGGGGATCCTCCTGGGCCAGCATCACGCTGCCGATCTCGACCCCGCGGATGCCCCCCTCCAGATACAGGTGGACCGCCAGGGCGTGGCCCGGGTATTCCCTCTGGGGGATATGGGGGAGGAAACGTCGCGCGTCCAGATACACGGCATGGCCCCCGGGCGGCACCACGATGGGGATCCCCGCCTGCCGGAGGGACTCCGCCAGATAACTCACCTGGCCGACGCGATAGGCCAGATACACCTCATCGAGGGCTTCCTGCAACCCGATGGCGATGGCCTCCAGATCGCGGCCGGCCAGGCCGCCGTAGGTCGGAAAGCCCTCCCGCAGCACCAGCTGGGCGCAGAGGGCTTCATAGAGGTCACGATCCTTCAGGGCGATGAACCCGCCGATGTTGGCCAGGCCGTCCTTCTTGGCGCTCATCAGACAGCCGTCGGCGTATCCGAAGAGCTCCCGGGCGATCTCCCGCAACGGGCGGCCCGCATATCCCGGCTCCCGCATCCGGATGAAATAGACGTTCTCCGCATAGCGGGCCACGTCCAGATACAGTCCCTTCCCGTATCGCCGGGCGATCGCCGACACAGCCCGCACGTTCTCCATAGACACCGGCTGCCCGCCCACGGTGTTGTTGGTCAGGGTGAGCATCACGAAGGGGATGTTCTCCGGCCCGACCTGCTCGAAGAAAGCTTCCAGCTTCGCCGGGTCCATGTTGCCCTTGAAGGGGTGCTCCAGGGTCGGGTCGTAAGCCTCCTCGATGACCAGATCCACCGGCTCCGCCGGTCGGGCCAGGAGGTTGGCCCGCGTGGTATCGAAGTGATTGTTGCTGGGGACCTTCTGGCCCGGGCGGACGGCGACCGCGAAGAAGAGGTGCTCCGCGGCCCGGCCCTGATGGACCGGCACCACATATGGGTAGCCGGTGATCTCCTGGATTGTCTCCTGGAACCGGTAGAAGCTGCGGGCCCCAGCATAGGATTCGTCCCCCTGCATCATCCCCGCCCACTGCCGGTCGCTCATCGCCCCGGTCCCCGAATCCGTGAGCAGGTCGATGAAGACGTCCTCCGCCCGCAGGCGGAACAGGTTGTATCCGGCCTCCTCCAGGCGCCGCCGACGCTCCTCCCGCGGGAGGAGCCGGATAGGCTCCACCATCTTGATGCGAAACGGCTCCGGCGGATGGATCGGCATGGGGAACCTCCAGCAGAAAAGTGAAACGAGGCGCGGCTTTCAAGCGCCGGTCCCCTCCCGGGAGACGATGGCGATGCCGGTGAGGATCAGCCCGCCCCCGAGGAGCTTGATCCAGCCTGGTATTTCCCCCAGGATCAGGTAGGCCAGGACGGTGGAGCCGATGGGCTCGCCCAGAGTGGTCACGGTGACCACCGCTGTCGGCAGGTAGCGGAGGGCCCAGTTGAAGGAGGAGTGTCCGATGAGCTGGGGGAAGATGGCCACCAGGCTCATCCAGACGTAAGTCATGGGCGCGTAGCCGAGCAAGGGGAGACGGGCGGCGGCGACGATCAGGAGGCAGACCACAGCCGCCGTCCCGTAGACGAGGGCGATATAGACCGGGAGGGAGAAGCGGCCGCGCACGCGGCGCCCGATCATGAAATAGCCGGCCACCATAACCGCTCCCGCCAGGGCCAGGAGGTTGCCGATCAGGGATCGGCTCCCTCCCAGTTCGCAGCGGAGGGGAGATCCCGTGCAGGCGTCGCTCAGGCCCACCATCCCGCTCCCAACCAGGGCCAGCAAGATCCCCAGGGCCGTGCGAAGGGAGATGGTCTCCCGAAGGAAGAGGGGGGCCGCAATCGCCACAAACACCGGGGAGAGGCTGACCAGCACCACCGAGCTGGCCACCGTCGTGTATTCCAGGGAGGTGATCCAGGTCACGAAATGCAGGGCCAGGAAGACCCCGGAGAGCAACATCCAGAGCAGATCGCTGCGGCCAATCCGCTTCCATTCGTGCCCGTAGCGCCCGACGGCCACGGGCAGGATCAGCAAGGTGGCCAGGGTCAGGCGATAGGCGGCGATGACCAGGGAGGAGGCCTCGCGCTGGGCGAAGCGGATGAAGATCGAGGCCATGGAAACCGCCAGGATGCCCAGGGCCAGGACCAGATAGGGCGGAACGGGGGGTCTCTCCCGATGCGGCATCATGATCCCTCCCGGAAAGGGTTGAGTTCCCGGAGGGCGTGTCCCAAAATCGTAGGACGACTGCAAGCAGTTGTCCTACAAGGCGGCCAGGCCCGACAAAATCGGGACACACCCGGACCGATTCCCGGATCGCCTCTTGCCTCCTCCTCCGGCGGCGGGGCTTCCATCCCACCGTCTCCGCCCCAGCCCGGGTGATGCGCTGGAGGGAGGAGACCGGCGCGGCGCTCACGGCTTTCCGGTTTTATAATTCTGAGCCAGAAGTCCTGGCAAATCGTCCGTGGCGGTTCCGGCGCGAGGATCAGATCCATGGAGGATCGGAGGCTTGCGCAGCCGGAGAGGCCCGCATCCGGCGTCCCCGGACGGAGCCCGGAGCGGGAGCGCGGCGCGGGTGGGCCTTCGCCTTATCCCCTGACCCGGGAGGAGGCGGAGGCGATGGCCCGGCGGGCCGCTCAGGCCTTAGACATCCGTCCGATCCCTACGCCGCATCCGCGCCTGGTCCTGATGGTCGGCCTGCCCGGGACCGGGAAGTCCACCCTGGCCCGCCGCCTAGCCGCGGCCCTGCCGGCTCCCATCGTGGAGTCCGACCGGGTGCGCCGCGTCCTCTTCAAGTGGCCCCGCCACTCCCTTCAGGAGAGCCGGCGGGTTCATCAGGTATGTCGGGTGCTCCTCGAGCAGCTGCTGCGCCAGGGTTCCTCCGCCATCTTCGACGCCACCAACCTCATTGAAGCGCATCGCGCCCTGGTCTATCAGATCGCCGACCGCCTCCGCATCCCCCTGATCATCCTCCTCGTCACCGCGCCTCCGGAAGTGGTCCGGGATCGCCTGGAGGGGCGGCTCCGCCATCGGGATCCGACGGACGCCAGCGAGGCCACCTGGCCGGTCTACGAGCGGATGCGCCGGCAGATGGAGCCCATCGGGCGCCCCTATCTGGAGGTGGACACCTCCCGAGATCTGGAGGCCCTTCTGCCGGAGCTGGTGCAGGCCATCCGCCAGCCGGCGTGGCCCCTTCCCGGTCTTCCCTCCGTGCCTCGTTCGCCGGCGGAGGAGGGACAGGGCCCGGGCAACCCATCCCTGGAGGGATCGCGATGAAGCCGGAGGAGGAGCTGACCTTCGTCCGTGAGGGGATGGCCGCGATGGAGGATTACCTGAGCTCGGATCTGGTCTACTGGACGCTCCGCCCCTTCTCCGCCACGTTCCCTGCCTTCAGCGTGGGGGGGCTGCTGGAGAGCCTGCGTCGTCTGGAGGCCCGCCGGGAGGAGTTGCCGCCTGGGGCTCAGGCGGAGCTGGAGGCCGTGAAGGGCCAGCTGGCGCGCGTGCGGGAGGTCCATCCGGATCGATATCGCCGGAAGGTCGAGCGGGAGCTCAGCAGCCGTCTGGACGCCTGGTCCTGGTATCTGGAGGACTATGAGGAGCGGCCGGAGGAGGCGGCCGTTAGCTATCCCGCTCAGGTCCACATCCGCGTGAAGATCGATCTGTTGCTGGAGGAAGCCGAGCGGCTGGGGTTAGAGGCCCAGCCGGCCCGGCGCCGGGTGGAGGCCCTGGATCAACGTCTGCGTCGTCACTGGGTGCCCGGCCCCTTCCTGTGGGAGGAGGCGTTGCAACGCGCCTTCCCCCGGGAGCGCTTCTGGTGGCTGTATGGCCGGCTGCGGGGTCGGGAGGCCGTCGGGGGGTGAGGAATTGACAGTGTCCCGGATCGCGGGCATGATCCTCAATGTTCCGGGCGCCCCCCGCCGATGGCGGGCGCGGCGCCCCCGGATGTGCCATCCCACCGGAAAGGAGGTGATGCGACATGGACGAAAAACGTCGGACAGACCTGAGGGAGGCGGGCCGTCGCATCACCTCCGGTGAGGACCGATAAGCGACGGCCCGCCGGAAGGGGCCGCCCCCGGCGTCGGGAGGCGGCCCCTTCGTTTTCAGAAAGAAGCCATCCGCAGAGGAGGAGACTCGCAAAAAATCGGGGCGCCGTGTGACGGCGCCCCGACATCGGATTGCGGGAAGGCGACATCGACTCAGGTCAGGAACTCCCGGAGCTGGCGGCTGCGACGGGGATGGCGGAGCCGGCGCAGGGCGCGCCCCTCAATCTGGCGGATGCGCTCCCGGGTCAGCCCGAACTTCTTGCCCACCTCCTCCAGGGTGTAGCAGCGGCCGTTCACCAGGCCGAACCGCAGCCGCAGGATGCGGGCCTCCCGCGGGCTGAGGGTGGAGAGGATCTCCTCGATCTTCTCCCGGAGCAGGTTCTGATAAGCGATCTGGTTGGGAGACGGGGAGGATTCGTCCTCGATGAAGTAGCCCAGCTCGTCCTCCTCGTCCTCCCCCACCGGGTTCTCCAGGCTCAGGGGCTGCCAGGAGACCCGGAACATCCACTCCACCTTGCGGGGATCCACGCCCAGCTCGGCGGCGATCTCCTCCACGGTGGGCTTACGGCCCAGGCTCTGCTCCAGCTCGTGGGCCACCCGATACAGTTTGCGGATGCGATCGCTCATGTGGACGGGGACGCGGATGGTGCGGCTCTGGTCGGCGATGGCCCGGGTGATGGTCTGGCGGATCCACCAGGTGGCGTAGGTGCTGAAGCGGTAGCCGCGCCGGTAATCGAACTTCTCCACCGCCTTCATCAGGCCCAGGTTGCCCTCCTGGATGAGGTCCAGGAAGGGGACCCCGCGGCCCATGTATTTCTTGGCGATGCTCACCACCAGGCGGGTGTTGGCCTTGATCAGGTGCTCTCGGGCTTTGCGGCCCTCCTCCACCAGCTTCTCCAGCCGCGCCCGTTGCTGAGGGGTCAGCCGCCGCGCCTCCCGCAACCGCCGGGCGGCCTGCTGCCCGCGGAACACCTGCCGGGCCAGCCGCACCTCCTCCTCGCTGGTCAGCAGGGGGACACGGGCCATCTCCTTCAGGTAGAGGCCGACCGTGTCATCCACATCGATGTCCGCCAGATCGTCGTCCTCCCCCAGGACCACATCGCTGGTCTCGAAATGCTCCTCGCTCTCCTCTTCCTCTTCTTCTTCGATCTCCCGGAGGAACCGTTCCTCTTCCTCGATGTTGATCCGGGTGTCGTCGTAGAGCTCGATGCCCGCTTCCTGCAGCCAGAGGCAGATCTCATCCAGCTCCTCGGGGGATTCTTCCGCCTCCGGATAGATCTCCAGGATGTCCGTGACGGTGAGATAGCCCTGTCGCTCCGCCAGGGACAGCAGCTCGCCGATTACTTCGTCGAAGCTCGCCATCGTCGCTCCTCTCCGCACCCAGGGATCTCGAAACGCTCCTTCCCGCTCCCAACGGCCCCCTTCACTCCTCCTGCAGGCGGAATGCGGCCAGAGCCGCCCATCGCGGGTCCGGCTCCCGAACACATCCGCACTCCCCCTCATTCAGGTTTTGCCCACACTCCGGGCACAGCCCACGACAATCCGGCCGGCAGAGCACCCGCAACGGGGTGTTCAGCAGGATGTGCTCCCGTAGCGGTGCCGTCAGGAACAGATAACCATCATCGGTCACCGCATAGAACGTCTCCCCCGGGATGTCCACGGGGGAAAGGAAAAAGGCCTCCTCGAACTCGAAGGTCATCGGGAAGGCAACCGGTTCCAGGCAGCGGGCGCACTGGGTGTGGATCTGCGTGGCGATGGTGCCGGAGGCCAGGAGCCGACGGTCGGAGCGGACCAGCTCGATCTCCCCGCGCAGATAATCCACCTCCACCCCATATCCCAAATCCCCCGGTCCCTCCTCCAGGGCCAGCACCATGCGGCTGCCCACCGGCGCGCTCACCAGCGCGCCCACCCGATAGCGCAACATTTTCATGGGGCCCTCCCCGGACAGGCCATCGACCGGTTGGCCTGCATCCGTTTTGGGGCAGGTTGGCAAAACCTGCTGCGCTGATTATAGCACAGCGCCAATCCCCCCGTCAAGCACCACACGGATCCCGTTGAAACCCATCCCACGAAATGCAATCACAAATCAGGATATATCGCTTGCTTTAATACAATTTTTGGGAAATGAAAGAGATTTAGATCGCCATTATCAGCCAGATATATCACAGCCTGGGACTGGGGTGGACAAAAGATGGATGGGAGGGAGAGATGGGGCTTAGGGGGCGTGGGGGCCGGGTCCGATGCCCGGGGGGCCGAAGCGGAGGCGATCGTAAGCGGCGAGGGTGTCCACGATGTGGCGACGCTGGCGAGCGGCCTCCTCTTCCTGGAGCCGGCGGCGGTAGGCTTCCATCCGCCGGGTGATCTCCTGCTGCACCTGTCGGGGTTTTCCGACGTAACGCAGGTGGAAATCGCCCCCGGGGACCCGAACCAGCACATGTCCGTAGCCGAGGATGTGGGCCAGGAGGGAGGGGATCGTATACTCCACGCTCTGAATGCGGTTCAGGCTGGCCGTCTGCGTCTCCTCCCGCATGAGGGCCGGCAGGCGCTGGGAGAGGATCAGCTGGCTGGGGGTCAGGATGTATTCGTCGTTCCGCCAGTTCTCGTAGCGCCACCACCACCAGACCCCCAGCAGGATCCCGGCCAGGATCAACGCCCCCCACCGGATCCCCGGCGCGACACGGTCCACCGGCCACACGTGGTGGAGGTGGAGCAACCAGCCCAGGATCCACAGCCCGGTCGCCAGGGGCGGCCCCCAGAGCAGGGAGCGGATCAGGGCCACCCAGTGCTTGCGGTAGATGATCCGATCCCCGACTTCCTCACGGATGGGGGGGAGGAGATAGCGGAGCACCGCCCGCAGGATCAGGAGGAGGCGGCCCCACCAGCCCGGCGGGGGCTCCGGCGTCGGGGCAGGCTCCGCTTCCGCTGGCGGGGGCTCCAGCCCCAGGCGGCGGCGCAGCTCCCGCTGCAGGCGGTAACGCTGGCGGGCCTGCTGCAGCGCCCGCAACCGATCCAGCTGCTCGTAAATCAGCCGGCGGATCTCCTCCGGTTGCGGAAGGTTGGCGAAGCCCACCCGACCGGTGAAGGCTTCCACCTCAATGTCCCCGAAGTCCAGAAGATAAGGGCTGGCCAGCGGGGTGCGCCGCAGGATCTGCACCTCCTGCACCTGCTCCAGCGGCATGTCCTGCCGGGCCTCCGGGCCCGGGAACACGTAAAGCCAGCGCTCCCGCTCGATGTGGACGATGCGATGGGTGGTGAGGATATACTGGTCGTCCCACCAGTTCCACACCTGGGCGCCCAGGAAGACCAGAGGGATCGCGTTGAGGAAGAGAACAGGCCACCAGCCCAGCTGGGCGACCAGGAAGGTCGTGAGGACGATGAAGACCAGCAGCAAGGCCAGAGGAGGGAGGAGGACGGGGATCAGGCTGATCCAGTGGCGATGGATGGCCGCCAGCACCTGCTCGTCAGGCTCCAGCCAGGGGAAGCGAGGCGCCCGCAGACGGGCCTCCACATCCGGCGGGATCTCCAGGCGGTGGATGAGGCCCGGCCGCTCGGCGAGGAGGGCTTCGAACGCCGCTCGCTCCAGCAACCAGCCTTCCACCCGGGTGATGGCCATCGCCGTCACATCCCGGGGCTCATCCAGGAAGAGCGCGTGGGCCCCGACGCCCTCCCCCGGCTGGAGATGGCGGATCAGGCGCTCGACGCCGTCGGCGTCGATGCGCAGCAGGGCCAGGCGCCCGGCGCGCAGGATGAAATAGGCCGGGAACCGTTCCCCCTCAATGAACAGCTCCTCCCCGGGGTTCAGGGTTCGGGCCTGAAACCGCGCCGCCAGCTGATCGAGCTCCTCCGGATCCAGCCGGCGGAAGAGAGGCTGCGCCCCCAGCGCCGCCCGCAGCGCCGGATCCACCATCCCACCCCCTGCCGGTCAGCAGGAAAAATCCGGTCTTTACTAATAGTAATCCCGGCCTGAACGCTCGGGAAGCCGAAGGCGCGCGCTTCACGGAGCGCCTTGGGATACATCCTCGAGGGCCACGGCGGCCCAGCGGCCCTGCCGGTGGTCCTCCAGGATCATCCGGGCGACGCGACGGCCCATCTCCACCGCGTAGTTCGTCCCCCGATCCCACGGATACACCTGGCTCATGCTGGCGAAGTAAAGCCCGGGCAGCGGGGCTCGCAGATCCGGGATCATCCGGGAGTAGTTCACCGGCACCACCGGCTGGGCATAAGGCTCCCGGAAGACCCAGTAGCGCCGCACCCACTCCGGTCGGAAAGCCGGGTTGAAACGCGGCAGAGCGGGCAGGAACGTCCGCAACAGCTCCTCGGGCGACATCGAGAAATACGGGTGATCGGGGGGGAGGTAATCCCCACAATACACCAGATGCTCCCCGCCGTAATGCTCCGGTGGAATGTAATTCGTGTGCTCCACCAGGGCCAGGAAGGGAAACCCTGCCCGCTTGGGGAGGTTGATCCAGTAAACACCCCGGGTCAGCGGGCGCGCCAGGGACAGGATCAAGACCACCGCCCCCAGGGAGCGCAAGGCAAGCAGCCGGCTCACATACCCGGCGGGCAACGCGGGGACGAGGCGGACCAGCAGGCGGGGGGAGGTGGTGACCAGGACCGCGTCATACGTGCCCGGGCCATCCGCGGCCTCCACCCGCCATCCGGCCGCCTCCGGCTCCAGGCGGAACACGGGGGTGCTCAGGCGGATCTCTCCACCCTGGGCGCGGACCCGGTCGGCCAGGGCGTCGAAGAAAGCCTGAAAGCCTCCCTCGAAGGTGCCCAGACGGGGGCTGCGCTTATGGATCCGCGCCCAGAACCAGGCCATGTTGATCTCCGCATACGCCTCCCCGAACTTGCCCTCGAGAAGGGGCTGCCAGATCTGCTCGTAAGCCCGCCGCCCCATATACCGGGGGAGCCACTCATGAGCCGTCACCCGCTCCAGGGGTTCCCAGCGCGGGGTCAGCCGCAGATAGGCGATCACGAGCCCCATCCGCAGCTTCTCCAGGAGGGAGAGACCGGGGAAGCGCAGCACGGCCAGCGGGCTGTCGAAGGGATGCGGCCGCTCGTTATACCAGACGGCGGTGACCGGCCGGGGGAACCGAACCCGGTGGCTCAGGCCCAGCTCCCGGATCAGCCTCAGGATCTCGGTATCCGAGGCGAACCAGTGATGATAGAAGCGCTCCAGGGACCAGGACCAGCCCTCCGCGCGGAAGCCGGAGGCCAGCCCGCCGGGCTGGGGCGCGGCCTCATACACCACCACCCGGGCCCCTGCCCGGGTCAGGTCATAGGCAGCGGCCAGGCCCGCCGCGCCCGCTCCCACAATGGCCACGCGCAACGTCATCTTCCGCTCCACCGGAAGGATGTCCGCTGTTCCCCACGCATTCGCGCTATATTGTAACCCGGGCCGTGTTCCCCTCGGACGAACTGGAATGGAAGAGGCGATCGAATCCAGAGAGTCTGACCGCAACGGATGGGCATCCATGGCACGGATGCGACGCGTCGGCGCGATGGGGCTGCTCCTCCTCAGCGGGCTCCTGCTCGCCCTAGACCCCTCCGGCATCCCGGCGGCGCGGTGGCTGCGGGAGGGAGACGCCCTCCGGGCAGAGGGACAGGTGCTTTCCGCCCAAAAGGCCTATCAGAGGGCCCTGACCCTTCGCTCCGCTGACCCGGCCCTCTGGCATCGCATCGCCCAGCTGCATATGGCTTTGGGGGAGCTGGAGGAAGCGGAGGCCGCCTGGGCCCGGGCAGCGACGCAGGGGGATCCCTGGGCGGCGCGTGGTCGGGCGGAGCTGGCGACCCGCCGCGGGGATTGGAACGAAGCCCGACGGCGCTGGGAGGACTGGGCGCGTCGCCATCCCGAGGACCGGGAGGCGTATATGCGCTGGGCGGAGGCGGCCCTGGCCATCGGGGACGAGGCAGGCGCGCGGGCGGCGTGGGAGGCCGGGCTTGCCCGCCGCCCGGAGGATCCGATGTTCCGCTTCCGGCTGGGCCTTCTGCAGGGCGCCACCGATCCGGAGGCGGCCCGGGCTTTGCTGAACGGGCTTCCCGCTCCTCTCTCCGGCTGGGCGGCGCTGCTCCCGGATCCCACCCAGCCGTCGACCCTGCGGCGATGGGGGCTTGCCCTGGTCGGGGGGCGTTACTGGGGGGAAGCCCGAGGGGCCCTCGCCCGCTGGCTGGAGCAGGATCCGAGGGATCCGGTTGCCATGGCCGCTATGGGATATGTCCTGGGGCGGCTGGGGCAGGAAGGGGAGTGGTGGTTGCAACGGGCCCTCGCGGGGGCCGAAGCCCCGCCGGAGGCCCATTACTTCGCCGGCCTTTACCTGCTGGAGCGAGGGCGCTACGCCGAGGCCCAGGAGCGCTTCGCCGCCGCTTACCAGCAGGATCCCCATCCCCTTTACGCTCTGGAGCGGGGACGCGCCGCCATGCTGGCCGGCGATCTCCTCACCGCCGAGCGCTGGCTTCGCCAGGCGGCGGCGGACGCCCCGGGGAACATCGAGGTCTGGAATGCCCTGGCCGCGCTTTACCTGGGTCATCAAATCGGGCTGGGGAAGGGGATCGAGGCGGCTCTGGAGCTCCTGCGGCGGGATCCCCAGCGGGTAGAGGGCTACGAGTGGCTGGGATGGGCGCGCTACCTTCAGGGGAACTTCACCGAGGCGGAGCGGCTGCTGCAGCAGGCCGTGGGGATGGATCCGGAGCGCGCCTCGGCCCATTACCGGCTGGGCGTGGTGATGGCGGCGGAGGGGCGATGGGCCGAAGCCCGTCGTCTCCTGGAGCGGACGGTGCTCCTGGATCCGACGGGGGAGTTCGGCGGCCGCGCCATCCGGATGCTTCACCGGATCCCATAGCGGGCGGGCCTTCAGCGGCGCCGCGCCCGGCGGCGGGTAGGTCGCAGGGCGAGCCGGAGGGCCCGCAGCCCGCGGTCCAGGGCTTCCGGGTCCAGTGTATAAAAGGTCATGCGGCCGGCCTCGCGGGCGCGCACCAGGCCGACCCCTTGCAGGATCCGGAGATGATGAGAGACGGTGGGCTGGGAGAGGCCCAGGGCCTGCACCAGATCTCGCACACACAGCTCCCGTCCCCACAGCAGCCGCAGGATCTGCTGTCGACGGGAGTCGGCCAGGGCCTGGGCGAAACGAACCGGATCGCCGCTCATCGACCCTCCCTTACCGGAGGTTCTCCCGGGCGATGGGCCGCAGATCCCGATAGCGCCAGCGGAGCTCCCACACCCGCAGGGCCGCCTCGATCTTGATCCGCCAGTCCATCTTGGAGCGCCCGACCCGCCGGTCTTCAAAGAAGATGGGGATCTCGCACACCCGGTAGCCCAGGCGCTGGGCGATGTAGGCCATCTCCACCTGGAAGATATAGCCGGTGGAACGAACGCGGTCCAGGGGCATGCGCGCCAGGGCGTCCCGGCGCCAGCATTTGAAGCCCGCCGTTGCGTCCCGGACCTTGAGGCCCAGGACCGCGCGGGCGTAGAAGTTCCCCCAGCGGCTCAGCCAGTAACGGCCGGGCCCCCAGCGCGGATCCACCCGTCCCCCCGGCACGTAACGGGAGCCCACCACGACGTGACAGTCGGGCATCCGTTCTAACATCTGAGGGATGGCCGCGGGCGGGTGAGAGAGGTCGGCGTCCATTTGCACGATGGCCTCGGCGTCGGTCTCAAGGGCGAGGCGAAAGCCTTCCCGATACGCCGGCCCCAGCCCGCGAGGCCCGTCCCGATGGCACACCAGGAGGCGGCCGGGATGTGCTCGGGCCAGGGCCTCGGCCACCTCCCCCGTCCCATCCGGCGACCGGTCGTCCACCACCAGGATGCGCAGGTCCGGCAGTCCCAGCTCCAGCAGGGCCCGGACCAGCTGGGGGAGGTTCTCTGCCTCGTTATAAGTGGGGACCACCACGATGGTTCTCATGGGTTCTCCTTCCAGCGCGTGTAGAGGTCGTTCTCGATCCCCAGGCGCAGGAGCACCCGTCCCACGGTCTGGTCGATCAGGTCCTGGAGGGTGCGGGGCCGGCCGTAGAAGGCGGGGACGGGGGGCATGATCACCGCACCCATCCGCGCCGCCCGCCGCATCAGGTCCAGATGGCCCAGATGCAGAGGGGTCTCCCGCACCACCAGGACCAGGGGACGGCCCTCCTTCAGGGTGACGTCGGCCGCCCGGCTCATCAGGTCCGCCGTGTAACCGCTGACGATGGCCCCCAGCGTCTTGATGGAGCAGGGGATGATCACCATCCCCATGGTCCGGAAGGAGCCGGAGGCGATGGCGGCCCCGATGTCATGGAAAGGATAAACCACATCCGCCAGCTCCAGGACCTGGCGGACCGTGTAGTCGGTCTCCTCCACGATCGTCCGGCGGGCGGCGGGGCTGAGGACGAGGTGGGTCTCGATCTCCGGGTTGGAGCGGAGCACTTCCAGCAGGCGGATCCCGTAGATCACCCCACTGGCCCCGCTGATCCCCACGATCAGCCGTTGCGCCATCCGGTTTCATCTCCTTCTCGGCTATGGATGTTCCGTCGCCTGAGCTCGCCTCAATCGGCCAGCGCTTGCGGCAGGATCCGCAGGGCGTGTCGCAGGCGGGTGCCGTGCCAGAAGAGCAGGCTTCCCTCGATCCAGCGCACCCGGCCCCCGCGCCCGGCGGGTGTGTCCGCGAACAGCGCCCGCACCCATCCGGTGTCCTCGGGCCGGAACGGGTAGGGCTCGTCAGGGAGGAGGATCACCTCGGGCTCCGCCGCCCGGATTTCTTCCGTGGAGAGGCGCGGGTAGCGATGGTCCCGGTCGGCAGGGCGGGCGGGCAGGGCGGGATTGAGGTCCGCTGACAGCGGGTAGCGTCGCCGCCGGCGCGCGAAGACGTTCTCGCCCCCGCACAGGGCGAGCAGGTCGTGGGCGTAGGTCTCCGCGTTGAAAGTCATCCACGGATCCCTCCAGATGGGGCAGAAGACCCGGGGGCGCCGGGCCGGCACGGCCCGGCACCGCTCGGCGTAGAGCGCTTCGATCTCCTCCAGGACCGGCGGCGCGTGAAGTTCGAAGATCCCGGCCAGCCAGCGGATCAGGGCGATGGCCTCCGTCACGGAGCGGGGGAACGAGACGGCCACCGGGATCCCCTCAGCCGCGAGGGCGATGGCGTCCGATCGCCGGTTCTCCTCCACGTTGACGAACACCACGTCCGGGCGCAGCGCTTGGATGCGGGCGAGGTCTGGGTTTTTCGTCCCCCCCACGGAGGGGATCGATTGGGCCTCAGGCGGATGGCGGCAGTAATCCGTGCGTCCCACCACCCGATCCCCCAGCCCCAGGTCGAACAGCGTCTCCGTGAGGCTGGGCACCAGGGAAACGATACGTCGGGGCGGACGGTCGGGTCGGAAGGGCCGTCCTTCCAGATCCCAGATTGGGGGGGAGGACGTTTCGAGCATCTCGGTTCCGCTCATCCGGGATGCAGCCAGCGGGCGCCGAAGATCACGGTGATCTCGCCGGCGCCCCAGCGCTCGATCTGGTCGTGGGGGCCCAGGGCCAGGGCGGCTCCTTCGGCGAGGCCGATGCCGTAGGCGAAGGGACGCCGGTGGAGGGCGGCCTGGAGGGCGCGGGCGACCTCAGGCGTGTAGTGGCTGACCACAAAGGCGCCGGGGAGCCAGCCCCAGGCGCCGAGGGTTTCCTCCCGGCCGGACCGCAGCACCCATGTCCCCATCGCTTCGGCGCCGGCCCCTATCCCGACCAGCACGGCGCCGGCGTGATAGGCGGTGAGCATCGCCTGGAGGGCCGGCGTGTCGAAGAACGTCTCCAGCAGTCGGCGGATGTCTCCGTCGGCGATCAGGATCAGGCGGGCCTCCAGCAGGGTGCGGGCGTGGGCGGTCTGGAAGGCCTCCTCCCGGGAGCGCAGGGTGAGCACCCGGCATGGGGGGCCTCCCCACGCGCGATACCGGTGCTCATAGGCGCGGGCGGTCTCCGGCGTCTCCGCCGCCGCCACCACCACCGCCAGCCCGGGAGCGCTCCGGGCCAGGGCCATCCGATGCACCTCCTCGGCCTCCTCCCCGCCGCACAACACCAGCCAGCCGGATCCGCTCCGCCACCGCAAAGGCCCTTTCTGCCCCATCCGGTTCCCCTTCGCTCGCGATCTCTTAGTATTTTGACACAGCCGGAGGTCATGTGGCCTCTCGCGGAAGGGAGCGCTCCCGGTTGTGTGCTCCCCGCCAATTTGGCATAATCCGGTATAGACAATCTATGCAGGGCTGGAGCGATGGGCCGCGCGGAAGCGGAGCGGGAGGCGCTGAAGCGGTTCCTGTTGCAGGAGCCGCTGGATCGGGACGGGCCGGTTCCCCTTCACGAGCAGATCCGGGAGCGTTTGGTGCGGGCGATCCAGGCGGCGCACATCCCGGTTCATCGCCGGCTGCCTTCGGAGCGCCTGCTGGCGGAGTGGTTCGGGGTCAACCGTCTGACGGTGCGTCAGGCGGTGCAGGAGCTGATCCGCCAGGGGTATCTTTACGCCCGGCCGGGGAAGGGGACCTTCGTCGCGCAGGTTCGGGTGCATCAACCCCTTCAGTGGTTGACCAGCTTCACGGAGGACATGGCCGCGCGGGGGATGAAGGCCTCCAGTCGGGTGCTGGGCCAGCGGGTTCTCCCGGCCCCTCCGGAGGTGGCCCGGCGTCTGGGGATTGAGGTGGGGGCGGAGGTGGTGTGGCTGGAGCGGTTGCGGCTGGCGGATGGGGAGCCCATGGCGCTGGAGACCGCGTATCTGCCCCATGCGCGGTGCCCGGGGTTGCTCTCCTTCGATTTCTCCCGGCTCTCGCTCTATGAGGTGCTGCGGAAGCATTACGGGCTCCGCCTGGACCGTGCGGAGCAGGTGATCCGGGCGGTGGTTCTCTCCGCCCGGGAGGCGCGCTGGTTCGGGCTGCCTGCCGGCTCGCCGGCTTTCCTGTTCGAGCGGGTCACCTTCCTGGAGAGCGGCGAGGCCATCGAGTTCGTGCGATCCCTCTACCGGGGAGATCGCTACGCGTTCCAGGTCCATCTTCTTACCCCGAAGTGACCCGGGAGGGAGCGGGATGAGCTGGGTTGTGTATCGCGAGGTCGTGATGGATCAGCTCCAGCGGGCCTTTGAGGTGAACCGGGAGTCGATCCCGGCGGCGGCGGAGCGCATCGCCCGCGCGGTGGCCGAGGACCGGATCGTGCACGTCTTCGGCAGCGGCCACTCCCAGCTGGTCGCCCTGGATGTGGTGGGCCGGGCCGGGGGGTTCGCCAACGTCAATCCCCTCTTCGATCCGCTCTTCGGGCGGGCGGAACGGGTGGAGAAGTTCGCCGCGGCTCTCCTGTCCGCGCACCGCTTCCAGCCCGGGGATGTGCTCATCGTGATCTCCCATTCCGGCCGTAACCCGGCCCCGGTGGAGGTGGCCCTCCAGGGTCGCGCCCAGGGCCTTCCGGTGATCGCCGTGACCGCCGTCGCCTTCAGCCGCTCGTTGCCCTCGCGGCATTCCTCCGGCCGGCGCCTCTTCGAGCTCGCGGACGTAGTCCTGGACACCCTGGGGGCTCCAGGGGATGCGGCCGTGGCCCTGGAGCCGGATCTCTCCGCGGGGCCCACCTCCACCGTGGTAGGGGCGGCGCTGTTGCAGGCGGTGATGGTGGAGGCCGCAGCTCGCCTCCTCGCCATGGGGGTCCACCCGCCCCTCTTCCGGTCCGGGAACGTGGAGGGGGCGGACGCGCAGAATCAGGCCCTCCGGCTGCGTTACCATGGGCGGGTGTTCCCCCTGATCTGAGGCTCTGGCCCGGCCTTCGTGGATATAATCCCTCCGGGATCTCCCATCGGGGTTTCGCGCATGCGACGGCATATGCGGCCCTGGGCCCGCTCCTGGGCCATGGGTGGGATGGGGCTGTTGCTTCTATTGGCCTTCGGCCTCCGGCTTCATCGGCTGGGCGAGCCCTCCCTGTGGGGCGATGAGGGGTTGAGCCTCTACCGGGCCCGAGCGTCCTGGGAGGATCTCCTGCGCGGCCGCATTGTGCTGCAGGGCATACAGCCCATCGAGACCATCGACAATCATCCCCCCCTTTATTTCGCGGTCCTGAAGGTCTGGGTGGGACTGGCTGGTGATCGCGAGTTCACCCTCCGTTTCCCCTCCGTGTTCGCCTCCATCCTGATGATCCCGGTGGCCTGGGTGGCCGGGAGGCGTTTGAGGGAGCCCGCGGCAGCGTGGGCGGGAGCGATCCTGGCGGCGGCCTCCCCGCTCTACCTCTGGTATGCGCAGGAAGCGCGGATGTATACCCTGCTGGCCCTGGAGAGCGGGCTCCTGCTCTTCCTGTTGCTTCCCTCCGGGCACGGCGCGTCCCTGGGCCTCCGCCGGCAGATTGCGGCCCTCATGACGCTGCTCGCGATGATCCTGACCCATTACACCGCGTTCCTCCTGGTCCCGGCCCTCGGGCTCTGGGCCCTGGCCCAGCCCCGGCGGGATCTGCGACGCATGGCGCTCTGGTTGCTGATCCCCGCGCTGCTGTTCGGATCGATGTTTCCCTTCCTGTATCAGCGGCTGACCAGCGGCCCGGAGCGGGATTATTTCTTCGTCCCACTGGAGGGGATCCTAACGGATGTGCTACGGGCTTCAGCCTTTGGCACCTCTTTTCCTTATGGAGATCCCTGGAGCTGGCCGCTCCAGTGGTTGTGGGTCGGGGTAATCGGCGTGGGCGTCTGGACGCTGACCCGACGCATGCCGGAAGCGGTTGCGTTGCTCCTGGCGGCCTTCTTCGGTCCTCTGCTCGGGTTGTATGGTCTCTCTCATCTAAAGCCTCTCTACCAGAACATCCGGCACCTCTTTCTGATCGTCCCATCGGCGTATCTCCTGGCCTCGGTGGGCCTTGCAGCCCTGGCGCGGCGTGCTCTCTGGGGGATGCTCCTTCCGAGCCTCCTCCTCCTGATGGGCATGCTGTTCAGCGACTACCGATACTTCGCGGATCCATATCCTCTTAAAGACGACTGGCGAGGGGCGCTGGCCTGGGTCGGCGAGCGGGCGGCCCTGGAGGATCTGATCATTCTGCAGGATCTTCAGCTGACGCCCCTGGCGGGGTATTACAATCGGAGCGCCGCGCCGCTGTTGCTGACCGGCCGGGACGGGGAGGGGCAGGAAGCGCTGGTCCGCCGACTGGAGGGCTGGCCCCGGCCTATCGAGCGGATCTGGTTGATCGTAGGTCTCTCCTCGGAGGATCTCGCCCGACCGGAGCAGGTTCTCTTCCACTGGCTGGGCCGCCGGGGCCGCTATCTGAGCCAGGAGGTCTTCCCCAGCCGCAACGTCTGGGTCCGCGTGCTGGTTTACGATTTCTCCTCCCCGGGTTGCGCGCCCTCGCCCCGGACCTTTCCGACAGGCGTGGGGTTCGGAGCGTATTTCCGGCTCCGTGGCTTTGAGGTGGAGCCTTCAAGTCCCTTCCTGCGGGCGCGGTTTTTCTGGGAGAAGGGGAGCGCCTCTTCGTTGAACCTGTGGTTGGGGATCCAGCTGGTCGATGAAACCGGCACCGTCTGGGCGCGGGAGGTCCAGCCGATTTGGCCTTCGTATCCGCCCGAGGGCTGGCCAGAGGGGGAACCGGTTTGCCAGCAGGTCCGCCTGCGGCTGCCGCCCGGTCTTCCTCCCGGCCGTTATCGACTGCGGGTGGAGGCCTTCGACCTCGACCGGCGCATCCCGGCGGATGGGGGTCCGGTCTGGGAGTCGCCCTTCTTCTCCCTGGAGGGCTACACGGAGCTCTCTTCCCTCTCTCCCATCGCTCGCTCCGCGGGAGGTTTGCAGCTGCTTTCGGCCCAGCCGGAGGCGGGCCCGCCTTACTTCCCCGGCTTGGGGATCCCGCTTTGGTTGCGCTGGCGGGCGGAGGCCTCCCCGCCCGAAGCGCGGACGATGGCGTTGTTCTGGCAGCAGGGAGGGGAGCGCCGGCTGCTGTTCCGGGGGCAGCTGGGGCCTTCGACCTTCCCCGCGGATCGCTGGCGGGCCGGCCAGGTGGTGGCCCAGCGGATCTGGGTCCCTTTGCCCCCGGATCTGCGGGGCTATGGGCAGATCCGGCTGGCTCTCTATGACGAGGCAGGCCGGGAGCTTCCCTGGGACACCTTCTGGCCGTTTTACCGTCGAGGCTATCCGGTCCTCCCGGTGAGCCTCTCGTCATGGCCGGTCCGTCGCAAACCCATCCCGCTGGCTCGAGAGGGGGGAGCCTGTTTTGCGGAGACGGTCTGTCTGGATCGCTACGAGATCCAACCTGAAGGGGTTGCCCCCGGTGGGATCGTGGAGGTCCGTCTGGCCTGGCATGTGCGACGCCGGCCCGAGCGTCCGGGGGTGGTGTTTGTCCACCTGAGCCGGCGGCCGGATCAGCCGCCGCGGGCGACGGGGGATGGACCGCCGCAGGGAGGCCAGCGCCCCATCGTGACCTGGGAGCCGGGGGAATATGTGGAGGACATCCACACACTACGGATCCCGGAGGATCTCCCAGCCGGCCGATATGCGATCTTCGCGGGCTGGTATTCGGAGGAGGGACGTTGGATGGCGGTGGATCCCTCGGGGGCTCGCTATCGGATGGATGCCGTGCCGCTGGGGGAGATCGAGGTGCGGCCATAAACAAAGAGGCGGGCGCGGATCCGCCCGCCTCCGCGGGTTTTGCCGGTCGTTTCGTCACGCCGGAACGGGGACCGGGGCAGGCCCCGTGCCCGGGGTGGGGGCGCTGGGTTGGGGAGCGGCCGGCTGCGGGCTGGGGCCGGGGGCTTCGGGAGCCTTGGGCTCCGGCGGCAGCCGTCCCTCCATAATGGCCCGGAAGGTCTCCGCGTCCAGGGTCTCCATCTCGATCAGCTTCTGGGCCACCGCCTCCAGCTTGTCCCGGTGCTCGGTGAGGATCCGCTTGGCCCGCTCGTAGGCCTCCATCACCAAGCGGCGGACCTCAGCGTCGATCTCCTGGGCCACCGCGTCGCTGTAGTCGCGTTGCTCCGCGATCTCCTTGCCCAGGAAGATCAGTTCCTCCTTCTTCCCGAAGACCATCGGCCCCAGCTTCTCGCTCATCCCGTAGCGGGTGACCATGGCCCGGGCCAGCTCCGTGACCCGCTCCAGGTCCTCCGCCGCCCCGGTGGTGATGTCTCCGAAGACGATCTCCTCCGCCGCCCGTCCGCCCAGGGCCATGGCCATGTCGTCCAGGAACTTGGACCGCGTCCAGAGCGTGCGGTCCTCCTGGGGGAGGGCGAGGGTGTAGCCGCCGGCCATCCCCCGCGGGATGATGGTGACCTTGTGGATCGGGTCGCAGTTGGGCAGGTAATAAGCGACCACGGCGTGGCCGGCCTCGTGGTAGGCGATGATGCGCTTCTCCCGCTCGGTGATGATGCGGCTCTTGCGCTCAGGGCCGGCGATGACCTTCTCGATAGCCTCCTCGAAATCCTTCATGGAGATCTTCTTCTTGTTCTTGCGGGCGGCCAGGATGGCGGCCTCATTGACCACGTTGGCGATGTCCGCGCCGACGAAGCCCGGCGTGGCCCGGGCCAGCACTGAGACATCCACGTCGTCGTCCAGCGGCTTGCCCCGCAGGTGCACCCGGAAGATCGCCTCCCGCCCTTTCACGTCCGGCCGATCCAGGATCACCCGGCGATCGAAACGCCCGGGGCGCAGGAGGGCGGGATCGAGGATATCCGGGCGGTTCGTGTTATGCAGCAGGATGGGCGTCTCTCCGCCGAAGAAAGCCTCATATTGACAGCCACAGAGATCATAGACATAGCCATCGTAAGGGATCCGGCGCACCGAGCGGACCACCGGCAGGTGGGCGCGGCTGTTCTCCCGCTGCCAGCCGGGCAGCAGGGGGTTATCCCAGCGGCCCAGGCCCAGGCGATATGCTCGGGTGGCGGGGAGCGGCTTGCCTCCGGCGATACGGCGCCCGGCCCTGACGCGGAAGGTGGAGACGTAGCTGTTCAGGCCGTGCATCCGGCAGAGCCAGTGGAGCTCCAGGATCAGCTGACGATTCACCGAAGTGATCTCCAGCTTGCCCCGGGCGTCGATGTAGCCATCCCCCCGGGCATAGCCTCGCAGGAACTCCACGAAATACTCAAAGGGAGCTTCGAACAGGAAGGCCGGCACATGCTTGTTCCAGGCCGTCCGGCCGACATGGCGGGCGAAGAAATCCGCCAGCGGCTTGCTGTGATACACCAGGTGGATGGCCCGACCCGGGCCTTCCCGGACGCGGTCCGGCTCCAGGCCGAAGATCTCCCGCATCAGCCGGCGGATGTCCTCGATTTCCTCATGTTCGTCAGCGCCCAGGGAGAAGACCACTTCCTTGCGGCTGTATCCGTCGGCGGCGAAATATCCCAGGAGCCGGCATAGCTCCGGCGTCACCGGCACCTTCTCCGGCAGCGCGTGCCGGGAGGTAACGCGGCTCAAGGAGCGCGGGAGATGCAGCCCCCGGCGCCACTTGGAGCTCGTGGTCTGGGAGACCCCGAGGGCGGCGGCGACGGCGGCCTGTGGGAGCGGGGCGGCGACCGCCCATTCGTAGGCCGCCCGGATTTCCTCAGGCTCCTCGTAGAGGGGCAATTCCATCGAAAAGGCCTGGGGGAAGCGGTGCGCGCGAACCGCGCGGGCGCGGGAGGTGCGGTTGACCTTGTAGGGCAAGGCGACCAGGACATCGCCGGGCTGCAGCTCCGCCACCGCCTTGGTGACCAGGCCTTGCCGGGTGCGGACGAACACCGAGTGGTTGCCCGTGGCCCGAATGGTCCCGCCGGCGAATTCGATCTCGTAGATCTCATTCACCCGGTGCCGGAACACCCCGCGAACCGGGACGAAGGCGCTGTGACCGAAGAGGAGGGCGTGGTTCCCCCGGGGATCATGGCGGGGCACCAGCCCGAGGGCCATGAAGTCGGCGGGCTTCTCGACCCCTTCCTCGCCCGGGGCGTAGTAGCGGTCCACCACCTCCGCGATGGGCAGGAGACGGACGCGTCCGTCCCGTTCCTTGATCAGGATGGGGGTGTCGCCGGTGACGCTGGCGGCCATGACGATCACATTGGTGTCGGTGTCGAAGCCGTCCATCTCCACCAGGATCTGGTTCAGCGTCTGCTCGCGCTCGTCGTGGCTGCCGCCGATCCCGGCGCCCCGGTAGCGGCCCACGGCGTCGATCTCATCGATGAACACAATACAGGGGCTGTGCCGCTTGGCCTGCTCGAAAAGATCCCGCACCCGGGCGGCCCCCACGCCCACGAACATCTCCACGAACTCGGATCCCGAGATGGAGAAGAAGGGCACGCCGGCCTCCCCGGAGACGGCCTTGGCCAGCAGCGTCTTGCCGGTGCCCGGCGGGCCGACCAGGAGGACCCCCTTGGGGATGCGGGCGCCCAGGGCGATGAACTTCTCCGGCTCCTTGAGGAACTCCACCACTTCCTGGAGCTCCTGCTTGGCCTCATCGACCCCGGCCACGTCATCGAAGGTCACCGTGGGGCGCTCCCCGGTGAACATGCGGGCCCGGCTCTTGCTGAAGTTGAAAGCCTGGTTGCCCGGCGCCTGGGCCTGTCGCAGGATGAAATACAGGAAGCCGACCACGACCAGGGCGGGCAGCCCATAGGTCAGGAAAGCGATGAGGATGCTGCCCCACTCGTTGGGGCGCTCGGGCACATACTGGATGCTCCGGAGCTTATCCTCGGGCACCCCCAGGGCTTTCATCTGATCGAGGAAGGTGGAGCCGCTTTCCTTGACCGCGGTCAGGATTTTGCCGTTCCGCAGCTCGACCTGGATGTAGTCGCCGCTGACCACCACCTTCTTGACCTCGCCGGCCTCCAGACGGGCAGCGATGTCGGTGAGGGAGACGGATTCCCCGCGGCTTCCCCCTCCCCGGCCCATGGCCAGGAAGACGATGAGGGTGACCGCGATGAGGAGCCAGATCAGCCCGTTGCGCAGTCGCACCGAATTCACATGCAGCCTCCTGCCCTTTAATTCCCACACTTGATTATATCACGCAAATCCTTCGGTCTCCTCTGTTGGGCTTTCCGGCTTTTCCGAACGCGGGACGGATCCGGGCACCGGAGGATCGATTGATGGTCCACGGACTCCGGAGGTGCATGTCGGCGGGCAGGGGCGATCGCAGGTCGCCCCGGCTTCCTCGGGATCCGGCAGCCGGAAGGCTGGACGCCGGGGCCGTTGGGGGGCGACCACCCGGCCTTCCCGATCGACCCGGTTGGGTTCCACCCCGTAATGAGGGGTTCCGCGGGATCGTTCGGAGGAGGGAGCCCTGAGGTCTCTTCCCGGCCCCGGATTTCGGGTGTGTCCCAAAATCGTAGGACAACTGCTCGCAGTTGTCCTACAAAGCGGCCAGGCCCGACAAAATCGGGACACACCCCGGATTTCGGCAAGTCCCCCGCCAGGGCGTTTCGCAGGTATCATGCACAGGTGCCGGGGGCGGGAGTCGAACCCGCACGGCCTTGCGGCCACCTGATTTTGAGTTAATCCCTTCCTCCCACGTAGCGGTCATACATCTCCTTCAGATCTCTCCCGGTGAGCCTCGCGTAGATCTCGGTCACCAGGGGCGTGCTGTGCCCCATCAGCCTCTGCAGCGCCAGCGTGGGCATCCCCGCCCTGGCCATGCGGATGCCGAAGGCATGGCGCCACGCATGCGCCCCCCATGGGCCTTCCACGCCGGCCTGCGCCGCCAGCCGCCGCAGGATCGCCCGCAGCCCGCTGTAGCGCAGCGGGAACACCCGATCCCCATCGCATTCCTCCCGCCACCGGCGCAGCGCCTCCGCCGTCTCCGCGGTGAAGAAGACGATGCGGACCTTCCGCCCCTTCCCCAGAACCTGGCAGGAGCGGTCCTCCAGGTCGATCTGGTTCCAGCGCAGCGAAAGCAGCTCCGAGGCCCGCATCCCCGTGTCCCGCAGGAGCAGCAACAGCGCCCGGTCCCGCTCCGAGCGGGCGGCCCGGATGATGGCCTCCTGGTCCTCCTCCCGGATCGCCCGGGGCAGGCGCTCGGCGCGGGGGATCCGGATCCCGTCCAGGGGATTCCGGCTCAGGATGCCGGCGCGGACCAGGAAGGCGGCGAAGTGACGCAGGGCCCGCAGGTAAGAGGCGGCAGTGTGAGGCGAGCGCTGGCGGCGGATCCGGGCCACGAACGCCCGGAACCGGATCGGGGAAAGATCGGGGAGATCCCGGGCGAACAGGTCCAGGATGTCCCGATACCAGTCCAGGGTCTTAGGGGAGACTCCGCGCTCCACCTCCAGGTAGCGCAGGAACTCCTGAACAGCTGCGGCGGGATCCGCATGACGGAAGCGACGCTTGGGCATGGCAAGCCTCCATGGACGCAGGGTCTCCGCATCCATGGGATTTAGCCGGAAGCTGTCTCCATGCTCTCACAGAGCCGGAGAGGAGAAGAGGGAGGAAGCCCTCACATCTCCCGGGCCGTCCGGTGGAGGAAGTCGAGGAGGAAGACGCGGCGCTCCCCATCCGCGGACTGGACCCAGGCGATCACGCCCGGGCCGTCGGGAAGGAGAGTGAGGATCTCTCCATTAAAGGGGAGGGGAAGCGGCTTTCTCAGGCGGAAGCGCAGCTCCCGGCCTTCCAGGATCAGAACCAGGCGGTCGGCCAGGGCGAAGAGCATGGGAGCCTCCCGGCGCGAAAGGATGCACTCATAAAGATGATAGCCGGGAGGCCCAGGGATCCCGACTACCGGAAGCGATTCGCTCATCATAATGGCAGGTGGGCGGGCGGCGACGAGCGGGAAGCTCCCAGGGATAGCGGGGCCGCAAAGGCCGCAGCGGAAACCCCTCCAGCCGCTTCCGGATCCATGAGAGTCTCAATCCGGCCAGCTTGGGCGAAAGCCCAAATACGGTTAAGGCCTGGACGGTCAAGGGTTGCGCCACCAAATTGCAGCCTGTCTCGCGCTCAAAGATCTCCCTCAACGGGCAAAGTTGTTGCTCACAAGTGGAAGATAAACTCGCCGCTCCAGCAAGGGCGGGGATGAATCGAACATATAGAATGCGGATCCTGAGCATGCCCAGGTGGATGGGGCTCCCTGCCAGTAATGAATGCGCCCACTGACGAACCCCAGCCTGTTTCCGTTCCAGTACCCAACGGGACAGGGGATTGGCGTCAATTTCTCCCATTGATTCCACGCTATGGCGTAGCGGTAGAAATTGTAGCCTGGGTCTTCCAGAACTCCTCCTCCACCAAAAGCAAAAATATAATTAGGGTATGCGCTAACCCAGAGCAAAGAAGCGCCGTCCCCGACCCCGCATCCGCCTCCATGGTTAGAGGCGTCGCATTCGTTCTCAGGTATGGGAGCCATAGTCTCCCAACTCCCTGTGCGGACGCTATACCTTGCAAAGTCGTTGTGAGGAGTTTCCTCCTCCCATTCGCCCCGCAGCGCGTATAGATGCTCTCCTCCTGCCCAGACCAGGGAGGCCCCATCATCGGTAACCCCCCAGGGCGAGGGTAATGTCTCCCAGGACTTCGTGTCGGGATTATATCGGGCGAAGGCTGTGCCGTGCCTCGCGCTTCCCAGGAAAGCATAAATCCTGCGGTCATATCCGGACCATGCGATGGCGTCTCCTGCGCCCTAGGAATGAGGAGTATCGGGCAATCTCTCCCAGCTGCCTTTAAAGATGCTGTAGCGGTAGAAATAGGTCCTGTTCTCATCGTAGGCGGCGCCTAAGAGGGCGTATATGTAATCGCCGCCGTCCCAGGCAAGGGCTGTGCCGT